>Ga0126381_100001126_pt1 | contig 29021 bp, 28 predicted proteins | sample PanSoiMetPlot_28_FD_96465 | JGI IMG/M metagenome (GOLD analysis project Ga0126381, IMG submission 96465) | Tropical forest soil microbial communities from Panama - MetaG Plot_28 | ecosystem: Environmental > Terrestrial > Soil > Tropical forest > Bulk soil | place: Panama | collected 2016-02-17
CCCGCCGTAGCAGGTGGGCGACCATGTGCCGAAGCCACGACTCCGGCAGAGACGGCCCCCAAGAGGTAGGTATCGGCCCCGGGGCAACATGCGGCCTAACGCACCGCCCAGCCCCACTCCGCACCGGGGAAGCTAGGGTGTCCGCAGGCGTGCCGCAATAGCCTCGACCTGCTTGGCCGGTTCGTCTCTTCCGCTTTTGAAGGTTTCGGCACGCTCGCGCTCCCGCTCCAGCGCATCGTTCGCGTCCGAGAGTTCGTCGGCGATGACAAGGGCGGCGAGCAGCAACAGCTTGGCCTCTCCGACTTGTCCCACGGCTGCAACAAACTCACCCACCTTTGCATCGACATATTGCGCCAGTCGGCGAATGCGAGGTTCCTGCCATCATCACAGGTAATCGCATAGGAGCGGCCGTTTACCGGCGCACTGACCAGGCCCATACCAGCCCCCCTGTAGTGCCGGTCAGATCCCGGCGGCGATCACCGGACTTTTTCGAATTTACGGAAGCAACGGATGTTTTCAGGCCTCGGCTCGCCGGGGAAGGCGCCCGGCCACAATGTCCAGGAGACCTCGCCGACATAGAGGTCACCCCGCGAATTCACACACATTCCGTGCGGCCCGATGAACCCGGTGGGCCCCAGACTCGCATGCGGATCGCCGAACCGGCTAAGCAGCTTGCCTTCATGGTCAAGGATGCTGACCCTGGGCCCCAGGTTCGGGCTCTTCAGGTTGACCGCCATCGACGGACCCAGCTCACCGATGTAGCAGACCGGGTGACGGGTATAATCCATGTAGAGGCCGCAAGGGCGGTGCAGATTATTCCATTGGGTCTCATACTTGCCGTTGCCATCAAAAACTTGGACACGGTGGTTCTCGCGGTCGGCGACATAAACCCAGCCCTCCGCATCGGTGCAGATGTTATGGACGATGTTAAACTCGCCCTCCCCCGTCCCGGGTTCGCCCCACGACATCAGTAACCTGCCGCCCGGCGAGTATTTGTGAACCTTGGCGTTCCCGTAACCGTCAGAGACATAGACCTCCCCTTTCGGCGACAGCGCCGTGTGCGTGCAGCGGTGAAACGGCTCGCCGCTCATATAGGGCGCCGGCGTGCCGGGAACGCCGATCTCCAGCAGCAACTTGCCCTCGAGCGAGCATTTACGGACGAAATGACCGCCGTCGTCGGTCAGGTAGATGGAGTCGTCCGGCCCCATATGCACGCCGTGGGCGCGCGGATACTGGCCCTCGCCCCAGGATCGCAGGAAGTTGCCATCGCCGTCGAACACCATGACCGGGTGCTCGCCGCGATTGAAGGCATAGACGTTGTCCTTGGCGTCGACCCCGACCGCGGCGACTTCCTTGAACGACCAGCCGTCCGGCAACTTCGCCCAATCTTCGATGATGCGATACTTGAAATCGCCAGTTCCGACGATTGCTGACATTTGAGTTTTCCTCCGTCAGTGCACGCGCTCGTATTTCTGCAATGACCGGATATAGGCCGGTCGAGGTGTGTCCGGATAGAATTGCGGCCATTGCGTCCACGACACCTCGCCGACATAGAGATCGCCGCGCGAGTCGACGCTGAGACCGTGCGGGCCGAGAAACGCGGTCGGCGCTGTCCCAGCGTGCATATCGCCGAAGCGGGACAGCAATTTGCCCTGGTGGTCGAGGATACTGACGCGCGGGCCGAGGTTGGGACTGTTGCGGTTGACCGGCTGCACCGGTCCCAGTTCGCCGATATAGCAGACCGGGTGGCGGGTGTAGTCCATATAGAGCCCGCAGGGCCTATGCAGGTTGTTCCACTGGGTCTCGTATTTGCCGTTGCCGTCGAACACCTGCACCCGGTGGTTCTCACGGTCGGCGACGTAAACCCAGCCGTCGGCGTCGGTGCAGATATTGTGCACGATATTGAATTCACCCGGATTGGTGCCGGGGCCGCCCCACGACATCAGCAATTTGCCGTCCGGCGAATATTTGTGCACCTTGGCGTTGCCGTACCCGTCGGAGACATAGATCTCGCCTTTTGGCGACAATGCGGTATGGGTGCAGCGATGGAATGGCTCTCCGCTCATGTAAGCCGCCGGCTTCCCGGGCACCCCGAGCTCGAGCAGCACCTCGCCGTCGAGCGAGCATTTGCGGACGAAATGGCCGCCGTCGTCGGTTAGATAGATCGAATCGTCCGGTCCCATATGGACGCCGTGCGCCCGCGGATACCGGCCCTCGCCCCAGGAGCGCAGAAAATTGCCCTCACGGTCGAACACCATGACCGGGTGCTCGCCGCGGTTGAAGACGTATACATTGTCTTTGGCATCAACCCCCACGGCCCCGACCTCCTTGAACGACCATCCGTCCGGCAGCTTCGCCCAATTCTCGATGATGCGGTATTTGAAATCCCCGCTGCCAACGATAATTGCCATGCCCGGCCCCCGTTTTCTGTCGAGGCGAAAGTATCGAAGCCACAGGCGCGAAACAAGCTCACCAAGAGCGGGATGTGGAGGAGCTGCCGCGCCTGCTCGTCATTGCCTCTCTCGCGCAAGGCGGTCGGAGCGATCAGGTTTAGGCGAGCTTGTCCGCCTCTATCTCACCGAGCTGGTTTTGCGTTCACCAGCACACCCCCGATCGGTTCAGCGCAACGGTTGAGGCCTTGCCGGCACCTCGGCACCTGCGTCCCCCAGGTGCCGCGGTGAGCGCCGTTGATTTGCGACATCTCGGCGTTCTACTGTATTCGTCGCGGGGCGACGTCGTCGAAGCTGGCGAGGATCGGGTTCTGCACGTTAACTGCGGGAAGAGTTGGGGCTTCCTCTTGGGGAGTTAATGCCGTGTCGCTGGGTCCGGCCGCCGCACTCGTACGAGCGTGCTGCCTTGTCCTCCTCGTCGCCGTTGCAGCTTGCGCGGCGCGCCAGGCTTTGCCCACCGATCCGACGGGTCGACTGTTCGCGCGCGGTCTCGACGAGATAACCGATCTCTATATCGTGCCTGTCTCCAGCCGGATGCTCGTGCTGGCTGGAGCTGCGCGATTGTCGCGTCTCGACGCCAAGTTTTCGATTTCGGAAAGTCCCGGGCCGGACAAAGCCCAGCTCGTGCTGGCTTATGCGGGAAATGAGGTGGGCGTCTTTCCGATACCCTCGCATGACGAGCCGCATGATTGGGGAGCGTTGATGGGGCGCCTGGTGGCCAGCGCGAAGGCTGTTTCGCCGGGTGTTGCGGCGCTCCCAGACGACCAGATCGACAAGACCCTATTCGACGGCGTCACGTCTGCTCTCGACCGCTTCTCGCGCTACTCGTCGCCCGAGGTCGCCCGCGATCAGCGTGCCGCCCGCGACGGGTTCGGCGGAATCGGAGTCACCCTCGACACCTCGAGCGAAGAATTCCGGATCACGGCAGTCACCCCGCACGGCCCCGCCGAACTCGCCGGCATCAAGCCCGGCGACAGGCTCGTGGCGGTAGATAGGGTGCCAACAGCGGGACGTTCCCACGGCGATGTGGTTCATGCGCTCCGCGGACCCATCCTCAGCCTGGTCGAAGTAACCGTCTATCGTCCCAGTCTCGGCCAAAACCGTACCTACCGCCTGCAGCGCGAACTGGTGATCCTCCCCACCGTGAAGGTGTCACGGGACGGCGGGATCGTGATTTTTCAGGTGGCGAGCTTCAACCAGAATACGACGCAGCAGATCGTCGAGGCTCTCGCTGGCTTGAAGCGCGAAATGGGTCCGCAGCTCCGCGGCATCGTGCTCGATTTGCGCGGCGACCCGGGCGGCCTGCTCGACCAGGCGGTGAGCCTGGCGGATGTCTTCATACCCAGTGGCCCGATCGTCTCGACGATTGGCCGCCACCCTGCGAGCCGGCAGTTTTTCGAGGCTTCCGGCGACAGTGTCGCGCCCCAGATACCGGTGGCGGTCTTGATCGACGGCGGCTCCGCCTCGTCCTCCGAGATCGTCGCGGCGGCCTTGCAAGATGTCGGACGCGCGGTGGTCATCGGCAGTGCGTCCTATGGGAAAGGGACGGTGCAAACCGTCTTGCGGCTGCCCAACGACGGGGAGCTGACTTTGACCTGGGCCCAGCTCGTCACCCCGTCCGGATATCGCCTGCACGAGCATGGTGTCGTGCCAACCTTGTGTACGAGCGATCTCGGCGACGACGACCAGTCCGTACAGATCGCGATTCAACGGGCAATCGTGACACCTGGATCCTCGACGGCCGCAGCGCGCACGCGTGCCTCACTCGACGAAAACGCCTGGTCCCAGTTGCGTCGCGCCTGTCCGGCCCGGCAGGGCGATCATGGGATAGACGTCAAGTTGGCGAAACGCGTTCTCGCCGACCCCCTGCTCTACAGCCAGGCGGTGCACGCGATCACCCCAGGCCAGAACCTGGCCTCCGCTCTGGTTGCTGCCCCTGCCGAGCCTGGCTTGACAGGGGCCAGCCCGGCGTTATCTTCCAGTCCACGGATTCCCTGAGCGAGCGTCCTTCGATGGCCAAGACTAACACCGTCCTCATTAAGCTTGTAAGCAGCGCGGATACTGGGTTCTTTTATGTCACCAAGAAAAACCCGCGCAGCAAAACCAACAAGTTGGAACTCAAGAAATTCGACCCGATCGCCCGCAAGCACGTCGTATTCAAAGAAGCCAAGATCAAATAACTGGCGGCCGCGCGGGCCAGTCTCAAGATTGGAGCGGGACGGCATCCCCAGCGTGCGGCGCGGTTATTCCCGGCGCCGTGCTGCTCGGTGCACGCACCATTACACAATTTCGCCCGTGGGTCTTAGCGACGTAGAGGGCGTCATCGGCGCGTTTTAGCAAAAGCTCGCGGTCGCCGTCGCCCGCCGCGGCGGCTGCCACCCCTATGCTGATCGTGACCGGGAGCTTGCGACCGTTGGATCTGATCGTGAACGGATCCCTCTCGACTGCCGCGCGCAGCCGCTCGGCTACTCCGGCGGCGATCGTGAGGTCGGTCTCCGGCATAACAACGACAAACTCGTCACCGGCACCATCTCCGCGCCGGGCGACGAGATCGACGCTGCGGACGCTGTGCGTTGTTCGCGCCGCGAGTTCGCGTAAGACGTCATCCCCTGCGGCGTGGCCGTAAGTGTCATTTACCTGCTTGAAGTGATCGACATCGAACAACAAGACAGCTGCGCTGATTCCGTCCTGGTTGACGCGTTCGACGAGTTCGTCCAGGTGCACGAATAGATATCGCCGGTGGTAGAGACCGGTCAGCTCGTCGGTCAATGCAAGCTCAAGGCTGTGCCGGTAATTCTCCTCCAACCGGTTCTGCAGCCTCTTTCGGCGGACCTGAGTGGCCGTGCGGGCAAGCAATTCGTTCCGATCCACTGGGCGCACCAGATAGTCGTTTGCGCCCAGATCCAGACCCTTCGCGAGGCGCGGGAGATCTCGGTCCTCGGCAATCAACAAGATCGGCAGCTGACGGAAGGTTTCGTTTGCGCGGCATTGGGTAACAAGGCGCAATGCGTCGCTGCCCTGAATGGACAGGCTCGCTATAATCATCTCGATTTCGGGAGCCAGCAAACTCCATGCTTCGGCGCAGCTCGAAGCACGAGCCACCGAATTGGCGACCGGCAACAAAGTTTCGGTCATTCGGGCAGCCGCGAACTCATCGTCATCGACGATCATAATGCGGGCGGGGCCGGTATCGTCCGTAACGGGGCTATCGGAACCCCCGAATCTGCTGCAGATCCCTTCGCGAACGCGCAGCTCCTCCATCATCCGCCTCAAACGCACAAGCGAGCGGACGCGTGCGAACAGGGCGATATCGTTTACCGGCTTGGTTAAGAAATCGTCGGCGCCAGCTTCGAGACCGCGGAGGCGATTGGCGACATCAGAGAGGGCCGTGACCATGACGACCGGAACATCGACGGTTCGGCGATTGGCCTTCAGCTGCCGGCAAACTTCGAACCCGTCCATTCGCGGCATCATAACGTCGAGCAGAATGACGTCCGGAAGCTCCCTCTCGGCGATTTGCAGGGCGGTGTGGCCGTTATAAGCCGTTAAAACGTCGAAGTATTCGCTCGACAGCTTTGCTTCGAGCAATTTTACGTTTGCCTCTACGTCGTCGACAACCAACACTCGGCCAGACATCGCCCTCTCGCACTCGAAGGATGGGCCCGGTCACGCCTCTCAGGAGAGGAAGCGCTCGACGGTTCGCAAAAAGCTCGTCACCGAGATCGGCTTCGCGATATAAGCCTCGCAACCGCCGTCCCGCATCTTTTCCTCGTCGCCTTTCATCGCGAAGGCGGTCACTGCGATGATCGGGATGGTCCGCAGCTCCTCGTCCTGCTTTATCCACCGTGTAACTTGCAAACCGGAGACTTCCGGCAACTGGATGTCCATTAGGATCAAATCCGGGCGATGTTGCCGGGCCAGCGCCAGCGCTTCGACACCGTCCTTGGTCTGCAGGGTACCATAGCCGTGAGCGACGAGAAGGTCGTTGAAGAGCTTCATATTGAGATCGTTGTCCTCGACGATCAATACCTTCTTCTGTACAGGTTGATCGGCATTCACCTCCGGCTTTGCAATGTCGAATGTCATGCCCTCAGCCCCGTAGCTACAGTATCTGCCTTCTACCCTGCGCTGCCGGCAGGCGACGAAAGGCTCCGCAAGAAGGCAATACGAGGATCACCCTTCCGCGCCGGCCGCGCTGCCGTCTTGTAAAGGATCGAGCTTAATTATTCGTAACCGACCTTCCGCTGAGGAAAATCGCGGCATGCCGGTACGGTTTCGCATCGGCATCGATCTCGGCGGTACCAAGATCGAAGGAGCTGCTTTGGACGCCTCGGGAACGGTGCGCGTTCGTCGTCGCGTCGCGACGCCGGCACAGGATTATCACGGAACGATCGATGCAATTATCGCCCTGATCCGGACAATCGAGCAAGAAATCGATACGACTGCGCCGGTCGGCATCGGCATACCGGGCGCTCTCTCCCCCGCTACGGGTCTTGTCAAAAACGCCAACTCCACTTGGCTGATCGGGCGCCCGCTGCAGCACGATATCGAGACCGCACTCGGCCGGCCGGCGCGGCTCGCCAACGATGCTAATTGCTTTGCCTTGTCCGAGGCGACCGACGGCGCCGGGGCCCGGGCAGCCACGGTGTTCGGCGTCATTCTCGGGACGGGCGTGGGAGGCGGGATCGCCGTCAAACGCCGGATCCTGGTCGGCGCCAACGCAATCGGCGGCGAGTGGGGGCACAATTCGTTACCTTGGCTTGCCCCCGAGGAGATTCCGGGACCGCCATGTTGGTGTGGCCGGTCGGGTTGTCTGGAGACCTTCCTATCCGGGCCGGCGCTGGCCACGGATCATTATCGCCATAGCGGCCAGAGCCTGAGCGCACCGCAAATCGCCGAAGCAGCCGCGGCAGGAGATCCGGCGTCGAGCTCGACGCTCGGCAGGTACATGCATCGGCTCGCCCGCGGTCTGGCTTCGGTGATAAATCTGATCGATCCGGACGCGATCGTGCTGGGAGGCGGTCTGTCGAGCATTTCCGCGCTTTACGAGGGGGTTCCGCGCCTATGGGCGCGGTACATTTTCTCGGATCGGGTCGTCACCCCCCTGCTCCCGCCCGTCTACGGTGCGTCCAGCGGTGTGCGCGGCGCAGCGTGGCTGTGGCGGCCGGAAGAGGGGCCGTGAACACCCTGTGCCGCGATTGCGTTGCCTTCGGCGATGCTCCCGCCCAAACCGAGCGCTGCGGCGAGTGCGGCTCGCCGCGGCTGATCCGCCATCCTGCGCTTGCTTCACTGGAAATTGCGCATGTCGACTGCGACGCGTTCTATGCTGCGGTTGAAAAGCGCGACAGACCGGAATTGGCCGACCGGCCGCTCATCATCGGCGGCGGGGCGCGGGGGGTAGTGCTCGCCTGCTGTTACGTGGCGCGGCTTTATGGCGTACGGTCGGCGATGCCGATGTTCAAGGCGCTGGCCGCCTGCCCCGGTGCAGTCGTGATACGGCCGGATATGGCGAAGTATCGGGCAGTCGGGCGTGAAGTGCGCACGGAAATGCGGCGGCTCACCCCCTTTGTCGAACCCTTGTCGATCGACGAGGCGTTTCTCAACCTCAAGGGCACCGGGGCTCTGCATGGCGGCTGCCCCGCGCAACTTCTCGCCGAACTCGCCAGGCGGGTCGAAGCTGCGCACGGCATCACCGTGTCCATCGGATTGAGCGACAATAAGTTTCTCGCGAAGATCGCCTCCGACCTCGACAAGCCGCGCGGCTTCGCGGTCATCAGCCGCGGCGAGGCGCCGGTTTTCCTGGCCGGCAAACCGGTCTCGTTACTATGGGGTGTCGGGGCGGCGATGCAGCGGCGTCTAGCCGGCGACGGCATAACCCTGATCGGGCAGCTCGCCGAACTTGGCGACCGCGAGCTTGCCTCCCGGTATGGCCGGATGGGAACACGGCTCGCCCATCTGGCCCGCGGCGAAGACGACCGAGCGGTTGTTGCGTATGCCCCGGCCCACACGATCTCCGCCGAGACCACATTGGCCCACGACGAGTGCGATGTGGCGGCGCTATCGCGGGAATTGTGGCCGCTCTGCGAGCGCCTGTCGGGTCGATTGAAACAGGCCTCACTGGCGGCCGGCACGATCACGCTAAAGCTCAAAACCACCGATTTTCGCCTGCGAACGCGTTCCCGCCGCATGACCGACCCGACGCAGCTGGCCGACACGATCTTCCGTGTCGCGTCGGGCTTGCTTGCTGCCGAGACCGACGGCATCACCCGGTTCAGACTGGTCGGGGTCGGCGCAGATAACCTTTCCGACAACCGCGCTGCAGATCCCCCGACATTGTTCGATCGCGAGCTCGACGGACCCAGACGCCGCGAACATGCAGTCGACACGATACGCAGCAAGCTCGGGGCGGGGTCGGTCACGTTTGGCCGCGCCTTCCCGCATCACAAAGACGGCGGCTAACAGCTCGGCTTCGAAAGCGGCTCGATGTCGTCCAGCTTGGCGCGGATCGAATACTCGCCATAGTCGATCACCATGTCCTGCGACACGCCATTGTCGAGGAGGCGCATGCCGAGCTCGTAATCCGGCTTCTCAGCGTTGGCGTCGACCGGGAAGAAGGCGAGCCGGACGCGCCATCCGGACCGTTCGAGCAAGGTGCTGCGCGTCGCGGCCGCCGGGTCGGCGCTGAGCTTGCCCCCGATCACCGCCGAGACCTGGACTGCATTCTCGTCGGTAGCGCCGTCGAATACCTGCCGAGAGACAAAGTTCTCGCCCGCGCGGGCAGAGTCGATCAACAGTATCGTGTGGGCGCTCGGAAACAGCACGCCCGGCTCGAGCTTCAGGGTCTGGGGCTCGGGCTTCGCGAATTCGACAACTCCGCCTTTGCCAGGACCGTCGAGCTTCGCTTCGCCGCGTATCTCCTGATCGACTTCGCCGTTGCGCGTCTGTTTCTGATTGAACCGATACCGCAGCCCATCCTTCGACTCCCAGGTGACAAAGCTTGAGATGATGTCAACATCCGATGTCTCGGCATAGCGCATTTTGAGCCGGTAGCGCTGCTCGATCGTCCAACCGTCGCAGGTCTCTCCCCACTCGTAATCCATCGTGCCGCGAGCATCGACGACGCCCGAATCGTTTCGGGCGTTGCCCAACGACATCGTGTACAGCGCACGGTGCGGTGCGATTTCGGCTGCCGCGGCCGGCGTCGCCAGCGCACCCATTGCCGCAATCGCCGCCGCGACAACAAAGGCCCCAATGCGCGATCTTGTCATTGACCGCAAACTCCTGGACGGTATCGGCGAGCGGATCATTGCATCGCCGGCTCGTTAATTATATGCAGAAATCGCGCCGCCCGCTCCGAATGCCGATGTCAATTTCTGGTTGTCCTTGTCGGCGGCAGATCTAGCCCGATGTGCAGCTCCTTCAGCCTTTCGGCCGAAACCGGCGCCGGAGCGTGCATCAAGAGGTCCTGCGCCTGCTGGTTCATCGGGAAGGCAACGACCTCGCGAATGTTGGGCGTGTTTGCGAGCAGCATCACGATGCGGTCTATTCCCGGTGCCATGCCGCCGTGCGGCGGAGCGCCGTATTTGAACGCATTCAATATTCCAGAGAAGCGCGATTCGACTTCGGCTGCCGAATAGCCGGCGATAGCGAAAGCCTTGTACATTATGTCGGCCCGATGGTTGCGGATCGCGCCCGATGCCAATTCCACGCCGTTGCACACGATGTCGTACTGGTGCGCGGTGATTGTCAGGGGATCCTGCTGCTCGAGCGCCGCGAGCCCACCTTGCGGCATCGAGAACGGGTTATGGCTGAACTCGATCTGGCCGGTTTCCTCGCTGAGCTCGTACATCGGGAAATCGGTAATCCAGCAGAACTCGAAGCGGTCATCCTTCGCAAGACCGAGTTCGCGACCGAACCTGAGCCGCGCCGCGCCGGCAAACGCGGCGAAATCATTCGGCACGCCGCAGACGAAAAAGACGGCATCACCGTCTTTGAGATCGAGCTGCGCCCGTAAGGCTTCGGTCCGCTCTGCCCCGAGATTTCGCGCGATGGGCCCGGCTCCTTCCCCTTCGCGAAAGAAGATATATGCAAGCCCGGGCTGCCCTTCCGATTGGGCCCAGGAATTCATCCGGTCGCAAAAGGCTCTGTTGCCGCCCGTCGGCGCCGGGATCGCCCACACCCGGACGTTCACCTCCGACTCGATCCGGCCTGCGAACACCTTGAAGCCGGAGCCGCGGAACTGCGCAGTCACGTCCTGCATTTCGAGTGGATTGCGAAGATCGGGCTTGTCGGTGCCGTATTTCTGCATCGCTTCCGAATACGGAATGCGGGGAAATGGTGGGGGGATCACCAAGTGGCCCCCGCCGAATTCCTCGAAGACGCCCTGGAGCACCGGCTCGATCGCGGTAAAAACGTCCTCCTGTGTCACGAACGACATCTCCAAATCGAGCTGATAATGCTCGCCCGGCGAGCGCTCCGCGCGGCCCGGTTCGTCCCGGAAACACGGCGCAATTTGAAAATAGCGGTCGAACCCGGCCACCATCAGCAATTGCTTGAACTGCTGCGGCGATTGCGGCAAGGCATAGAACTCCCCGGGGTGCAAGCGGCTCGGCACGAGATAATCGCGCGCTCCTTCCGGGGAACTGGCGGTCAGGATGGGCGTCTGAAACTCGACAAAGCCCTGCTCGATCATGCGCCTCCGGATCGAGGCGATGACGTCCGACCGTAGCAGGATGTTGGCGTGCATGCGTTCGCGGCGCAAATCGAGGAAGCGATAGGTGAGGCGCATGTCCTCGGGATATTCGGCCTCGATATTGACCGGGAACGGCAAAGGCTCTGCCTGTGACTGGACCTCGATATCCGCGATGACGAGTTCTACCTCGCCCGTGTCGAGCTTGCGATTGACCGTGTCAGCCGACCGGGCGGCCACACCCCCGGTCATTGTCACGACGCTTTCCAGCCGCAACGCGTCCGCCGCCGGAAAGAGTGGCGAGGAAATGTCGATCACGCACTGCGTGACGCCGTAGTGATCGCGCAAATCGATAAAAAGCAGCTGCCCATGATCGCGTTTCCGGTGCACCCATCCCGACAGCCTGGCGGTCACGCCCGCATCGGTCAGACGCAAGGCACCGCAAGTATGGGTCCGGTAGGCATGCATCAGGTTTAATCCCGTTCCAAGGCGCGAAGACGGCATTACCAGCGGGCGATTGTCAAGCCGGCCGGGCGCCGTTCGAAGCACGCCCCGGCTTACGCGCGAGGCTGCAAGACTGCCTGATAATGCAAGCAGAGAACAGGCTGGAGCCCGGCCTTCGACGGAAACCGATAGCAGGAAGGTCGGCAAAACAGCCCTCGCGTCGCACGGCCGGTCATAGCATGCCATTATGGCTTTCTTCGGGACCCGGCGGGTGCTACGGCAGTCGAATACGCTGGAGTTTAGCCTTATGCGCGCTCGCCCTCTGTCATCGCGCCGCACCACGCATTCGACGATCCTCCGACGCACGTTCGTCGCTGCCACTCCTCTGGTTCTATGGCAGGCGGCTGCGCTCGCCCAATCGACCAAGTCCTATCGCGTCGGGCTGGTGTCGGTAGGCGCGCCCGATAACGGGATTTTGGGTGCCGGAATGGTCCGCGACTTCGCTAAGCGCGGCTACATGGCGGACCGCAATATCACCTTCCTGCGTCGCGCCGCCGAGGGCAAACCTGATCGTTTGCCCTCGCTTGTCGACGAGTTGGTGGCGGACCGCGTCGACGTAATCATCACCCAGAGCTATCCCGCAGCCGCGGCCGCCAAAGCGCGCGCCGGCAACATCCCGATCGTCGTGACCAATTCCGGCGACCCGGTCGCGACCGGCCTCGCCGCGAGCCTGGCCCATCCTGGCGGAAACGTCACCGGGGTCTCGGACGTGGCCGGCGAGCTTTCGGCCAAGCGCCTGGCACTCCTCAAAGAGGCGGTGCCGAAGGTCCGCGCGGTCGCCGTGCTGTGGAACGCCGACGATCTCGGCATGACGCTGCGCTACCGGGCGGCCGAAGTCGAGGCCAACCGGTCGGGCATGCAAATTGTGCCGCTCGGCGTGCACGCGCCCGATGATTTCGATACCGCCTTTGGCGCGATGACGGAGAAGCCGCCAGACGCAATCCTGATGGTTACCGACATATTGACCATACTCAATCGCAAGCGCGTGATCGATTTTGCCGCCGACCACCGTTTGCCTGCGATCTATGAATACGCCTTTCTCGCCCATGATGGTGGCCTGATGGCCTACGGCCCGAATGTCGACGCGGTCTTCGACCGCGCCGCGGGCCTCGCCGACCGCATTCTCAAAGGCGCCAACCCTGCCGACCTGCCGCTTGAACTGCCGACTCGGTTCGAGCTCGCCATCAACCTGAAGACGGCGAAGACCCTCGGCTTGACGATTCCCGAATCGATCCTGATACGGGCCGATGATGTGCTCGAATGAAACTGCGTAGGCGGACGATCCGCCGGAACGCTGGATTCGCGAGATGGAGGGTTCCTCGCGCGCAACAACCAGCCGTGTCACGCCGGGAGAGGGAATGAGGCGACGCATGCTTTTGGCGTCGGTGTTCGCGGCAGCTTGTCTTCCGCGCGCCGAGACCGCGCCGGGTGCGACGAGGGTTTACCGCATCGGCTGGTTGACCGCGCAACGGGCCGCGAGCCTGGTGCCCTACCTGGACGCTTTTCGTCGCGGCCTGGCTGATCTCGGCTATGTCGAAGGCCGCAATCTCGTGATTGAGTATCGCTACGCGGACGATGCGATCGACCGCGTGCCCGGGCTTGCCGCGGAGCTGGTTCGGATCCCGGTCGATCTGATTGTCGCTCAGGGGGCCGCTGCTTTCGAAATCAACGGGCTTGCAATTCCGATCGTGTACGGCATCAGCGCCGACCCGGTTTCGGCAGGGTTCGCCGACGGTCTCGCGCGCCCGCGCGGAAATATGACGGGTCTGACTTTCATGGCCGTTGAAATGAACGGCAAACGACTGGAACTGCTGCGCGAAATAATCCCGGGGCTGCGCCGCGTCGCGATTGTGGGCAACCCCGAGCATCCCGGTTCGCATCTCGAGCGCGGGTTTTCGGAAGAGGCCGGGCGACGGCTGGGCCTTGAGATTGCCTATTTTCCGACCCGCAACCGTGCCGAGCTGACCGCCGCCTTCGCAGTGATGGCGGAGGACCCGCCTCCGGCGATTTCGGTGCTCGCCGATGGTTTTGCGATGCAGAACCGCCAGGACATCATCGATTTCGCGATGAGCCATCGCATCCCGGTAATCTCCGGCTGGCCGGCATTCGCCCAAAGCGGGGCGATCTGCACCTATGGACCGCGTCTGACCGATTCGTACCGGCGGCTCGCCTATTATGTCGACCGCATCCTTAAGGGCGCAAAGCCCGCCGATCTTCTGATCGAGCAGCCCACGAAGTACGAGCTGGTGATTAATCTGAAGAGCGCCAAAACCCTAGGGATAGCGATCCCGCCATCGGTCGAAGCGCGCGCCGACACCGTGATCGAATGAATACACCCGAGACGCGGGTAATGGTGCGGCCGCGGCTGCCGCTGTTCCAGAAATACTTTGCAGCACTATTCGTCGCCGTGGTCGTGCCGTTGCTCGTCAACGGTATGAGCGAGGCGTGGTTTGGCTATCGTGACCAGCGCGTCTTCCTGAGCCAGCGGTTGCGCGCCGAAGCGCGCTCGGCGGCCGGCAAAATCCAGGGTTTTCTCGACGATATCACCGATCAGTTGCAATGGACGGTGCAGCTGCCGTGGCGCGACGGCATGGACGAGCGGCACCGGTTCGATGTGCTGCGGCTATTGCGCCAGGTGCCGGCGGTTGTGGAAGTCACGCTCGTCGACGGCGAGGGCCACGAGCGACTGCACGTATCGCGGGTCGATCCCGATGTCGTGAACAGCGGTATCGACCGCAACAACGATCTAGCGGTGGTCGGGGCCCGCTCGAGCCGCGTCTGGTACGGCCCGGTGACTTTGTACGAAGGCTCCGAGCCGCATATGACCCTCGCGGTCGCCGGGGCGCGGGAAATCAATGGCGTCACGATCGCCGTCATTAACCTCAAGCTGATTTGGGACGTGATCCAGGCGATCAATATCGGTCAGTCGGGCGATGCCTTCGTGCTCGACCACTCGGGCCGGCTGGCTGCGCACCCCGACATCAGCCTCGTGTTGCGCGGTGATGACGATCCGGCGGCAGCGCGCCTGAGGCGATTGCAGCAGACGGCGATCGCCTCGGACGGCGAGATTGCGGAGGGAACCAACGCCGAGAGCCGCACAGTCATAGCCGCGACGGCGCCGATCCCGGGACCGGATTGGATGGCCTTTGTCGAGGAGCCAATCGCGGAAGCCTTTATGCCGATCCGTGCGGCATTGTGGCGAACCGGTCTCCTACTTCTCACCGGTGCGCTGTTCGCCGCGGCTCTCGCGTATTTCTTGGCTCGCCGGATGACTGGACCGATCGCTCAGCTGGAGAAGGGGGCAGAAGAGATCGGCGCCGGGCATTTCGACCACAAAATCGAGATCTCCACCGGAGATGAACTCGAGGGGCTGGCACGACGGTTCAACGGGATGGCAGTCGAGCTGGCGGTATCCCAGGAGCGCTCGGAGCGTATCGCCCGGCTGAAGCGGTTCCTGTCACCGCAAGTCGCCGAGCTGGTCGAGGACAGCGCACAGGAGGGGCTGCTCGACAGCCACCGCGCCGAAGTAGTCGTGATCTTTTGCGATCTGCGCGGCTTCACCGGCTTCTCCAACGCCGCTGGCCCGGAAGAGATCATGGGGCTATTGCAGGAATATTACGAGGCGCTCGGCGCTATCGTAACTCGCTACGAGGCGACCTTGACCTGCTTCATGGGCGACGGGGTGATGCTGCTGCTGAATGCTCCCGTGCCATGCCCCGAGCCGGCGTTACACGGAGTTCGAATGGCGGTCGAAATGCAAGACTCGGTACAGTTGCTGATGAGCAGCTGGAAGGCTCGCGGGCACACGATCGGATTCGGAGTTGGTCTCGCCAAGGGCCCGGCTACGGTCGGTCGTATCGGCTACGAGGGCCGCTCCGACTACACGGCGATCGGCAATGTCGTGAACCTGGCGTCGCGAATCTGCGCCGCCGCGGACGACGGACAGATCCTGATCGATGCCGCCGTAGCGGCTGAGGTGGGGAGTGCGTTCCGTTTGGCGCCGCTCGGCACCCGCCCCTTACGCGGCTTTGCCGAGGCGGTCCCCGTCTTTTCGGTCGAGGTACATCCTCACGATATGGCAGCGCTGCCTGCAGCCAAATAGATCAAGAGGTTTCGCTCGGTCGTTTGCGCTATATAGCGTTGATGACGACAGTAATCACAGAAACGGACGCATTGGCCCGCTTTTGCGACCGGCAAAGAGGCGCGAGCTTTGTTGCCGTCGATACCGAGTTCATGCGCGAGCGGACTTATTGGCCGATCCTCTGCCTCGTTCAGATTGCCGGCCCGGAACAAGCGGCGGCGATCGATGCACTCGCTTCGGGGATGGATCTCGCGCCGCTCCTTGCTCTGATGGCGGACCCGGACACATTGAAGGTGTTCCACGCAGCCCGCCAGGATATCGAGATCTTTTTCAACCTCTCGGGCACCGTGCCGGCGCCGCTCTTCGATACCCAGATCGCCGGAATGGTTTGTGGTTTTGGCGATGCTGCGAGCTACGAGACCTTGGTCGCCAAGCTCGCCCGAGCCTCGCTCGACAAGTCTTCGCGGTTTACCGACTGGTCGCATCGGCCCTTGACCGAACGGCAGATCCGCTACGCCCTCGCCGACGTCATCCACCTGCGCACTGTCTATCAAAGGCTGCAGCAGGAGCTTGCGTTGAACGGCCGTGCGAGCTGGTTTGCCGAGGAGATGGCCGAGTTGTCCAACCCCCTCACCTATCGCAGCGATCCGGATGAGGCGTGGCGGCGGTTTCGGCTGCGCGGCCGCGTCGACTCGCGGTATTTCGGCATCCTGCGAGAGGTGGCGGCGTGGCGTGAGGCGGCAGCAAGGCAACGCAATCTGCCGCGCGGTCGGATCATGCGGGACGAGGCGGTGCTCGAAATCGCTGCACATGTGCCGCGATCCGTCGAGGCGCTGGCGCGGACCCGCAGCCTCGGGAAGGGGGTTGCCGAGGGCAAGCTCGGGAATGAGATCCTGGAAGCGGTGCAACGCGGCTTGGATGCCGCCTCGGCAGTCGCGCCGCCAGCGGTTTCCAGGGCGGACTCGCCGCCCGGTCTCGGCCCGCTGGTCGAGCTGTTGCGCGTGCTCTTGAAGCAGCGCTGCGACGACCATCAGGTGGCACAAAAACTGCTCGCCTCGGCCGATGATCTGGAGGCGATCGCGGCCGATGACAACGCTCCGGTAAAGGCGCTCTCCGGCTGGCGCCGCGAAATTTTCGGGAACGACGCCCTGGCATTAAAGCATGGCAAGCTCGCCCTGACCGTTCGGCGCAACCGTATCAGCCTAGTCCAACTGCCTGAGGGGAACGGCAACGGCGACAGGCAATAGCGGCGGGCCGATCTGCCGCTCTCGCTCCCGAGAGCCTGACCACAAATAAGTCGAAGTCTCTCGACGGATTACCAGTCCTTGATCGCTACTCCCACGAAAGCGATGCGAAAGCGGGAATCCAGGGCAGCAAGGCCGCAGCGGTTGCCCCTGGACCCCGCGCTTTCGCGGGGGTGACGATATTTTTGAGGCAGGCCCTCAAAGACTAGAAATCCGGCAGGTGATCGGAGGCCATATAGTTGTCGAACTTGGTGGTTTCCGCATCGAAGCGGAGCTTGACGGTGCCGATGGGCCCGTGGCGCTGCTTGGCAACGATGATTTCGCCGAGGCCGTGCACCTTCTCCAGTCGCTCCCGCCATTCTTGGTAGCGCTCGCTGTATTTGTTCTCTGCTTCTTCGGGCCGGCGAGTCGGCTCGCGTGAGAGATAGTATTCCTCACGGAAGATGAACATCACGACATCGGCATCCTGCTCGATCGAGCCCGACTCGCGGAGATCCGCGAGCATCGGGCGTTTGTCCTCGCGCTGCTCGACGGCACGAGAAAGCTGCGACAATGCCAGAACCGGAACATCGAGTTCCTTCGCGAGCGCCTTCAATCCGCGGGTGATCTCCGAGATTTCCTGAACGCGGTTATCCTGCGCGCGCACCTGGTTCGAGGGCCTCAGCAGCTGCAGGTAGTCCACCACGATAAGCCCCAGACCCTGCTGGCGCTTTAGCCGCCGAGCGCGAGTGCGCAGCGTGGCCACCGACAGCGCCGGCGTGTCGTCGATGAACAATTTTAGCGCCGAGAGCTGCTGGCTCGCCTGCACAAACTTGTCGAAATCCTCATGGCTGACATCGCCCCGCCGGATGCGGTCGGAAGAGACGCCCGACTCCTCGGCCAGAATGCGGGTGGCGAGCTGCTCCGCCGACATTTCGAGCGAAAAAAAGCCGACGACCGCCCCGTCCTCGGCAATCTTGCGCTGGTCGGAGGCTGGTGTGGGCCGGTAATTTCGGGCTGCGTAGAATGCGATATTGGTCGCGAGCGCCGTCTTACCCATCGACGGCCGGCCGGCGAGGACGACCAGATCGGACCGGTGCAGCCCGCCGAGCTTGCGGTCGAGATCGACGAACCCGGTAGCGACCCCGACGGTCTTCCCGCTGCGCTTGAAAGCCGCCTCGGCATTGAGGATGGCGCTGGTCAGAGCGGCACCAAACGCCTGGAACCCACCCTCCGTTTCCCCGGTAGTAGCCAGGTCAAACAGTTTTTTTTCTGCCCGCTCGATCTGCTCGCGGGCCGGGTCGTCGAGGTCCTGGCGGAAGGCATCGTTGACGACATCCTCACCGAGCCCGATCAGCTCGCGCCGCAGGTAGAGGTCGTGCACCGCGCGCCCATAATCCTCGGCATTGATGATCGCCGCGGCCGCCGCGGCCAGCCGCGCCAAATATTGTGCCCCGCCGATCTCGGTCAGCGCTCCGTCCTGGTCGAACAGATTCTTCAAGGTAACCGGATTGGCGATCTGGCCGCGGCCCATTAGCTTCCCGATAGCGGCGAAGATGCGGCCGTGTACGGCGTTTCCGAAGTGCTCCGACTGGAGGAATTCGGCGACCCGGTAATAGGCTGTGTTGTTGATCAGTATCGCGCCGAGCAGGGCTTGCTCGGCTTCGGTGTTATAGGGTGGCGTGCGGAGAAGTTCGGGGTTGGGCTCGCGAAGCAGCGTGACCCGGGACGTTGGATTCGTTTCCATGCCCAGGCAAAATACCACCGGCCAAAAGCGGTCCTGGAGCGGAATTCAATCCCCAGCCTGTGTAACGCGGGGATGGGTCTTCCCGGGCGTGAGAAACCCGATTGCGGCGAATCTGCGGGTATCCGAGCGAGAGTGCTGCCGGCTCAGGCAGCGCGCTCGGCGGCCCCGCTGTGCGCGCGCTCCCAGTCGACGATGTAGTCACGCGTCAGCGGCACAGCATCGACTCCCTTGGCGAGCTGCATCTGAAAGACCATCAGGTCCTGTCGCCGAAACGCGATCTCTGAAGCGACGAGATACATCTCCCACATCCGACAGAAACGCTCGTCATAGATGGCCCGCACGCGGTTGCGGTTTCGTTCGAATCGCCGACGCCACGCTCTGAGCGTCTCGGCGTAGTGCAGGCGCAGAATTTCGATGTCGGTAACCCAGAGACGCAGACGCTCGACTATCGGCAGGACCTCGGAAAGTGCCGGGATGTAACCGCCGGGGAAAATATATTTTCGAATCCACGGATTGGTCGAGCCCGGCCCGTCCTTGCGCCCGATCGAGTGGAGCAGCGCCACGCCGTCCGGCGCCAGCAGCGATTTCAGTTTGCCGAAGAAGGCGCCGTAATGAATAACCCCGACATGCTCGAACATACCGACCGAGACAATGCGGTCGTATTGCCCGACCTCTTCGCGGTAGTCGCGCAGGTGAAACCTGACCCGATCGGACAGCCCCGCCGCGGCGGCGCGCCGCACCGCCACCTTGTGCTGCTCGACCGATAGAGTGAGACCAGTGACATCCGCGCCGCATTCGCCGGCGAGGTAGAGCGCAAGACCACCCCAGCCCGAGCCTATGTCGAGCACCTTCTGCCCTGGCCGGATCAGCAACTTTGCCGCGATGTGCCGTATCTTGTCGAGCTGCGCGGCGTTCAGGTCCTCCGAGCCGTCACGAAAATAGGCGCAGGAATACTGTCGGTCCCGGTCGAGAAACAGCTCGTAGAGCTGGTCCGACAAATCGTAGTGATGGGCGGCGTTCCTGCGGGCGCGCGGCTGCCGATTGATCTGATGGAGCCGGCGCAGCGGGCCGAGCGAGCCGTTCAACAGCCGCGCGGCAAATCCTTCGGGAAGCGCTTCGAGATTTCTCGCCAGCAGGTCGATGAAATTGTAGAGGCTGCCCTCCTCGATCGTCAGTTGGCCGTCCATATAGGCTTCGCCGAGGTAGAGGCGGGGCCGCACGATCAGCTTCCGGTGCAGCGCCGGGTCATGCAGTCGAACCGCAACGTTCGGTCCGGCTGATCCTTCGAATGTATGACGCCCCCCGCCAGCGTCCACGAGCCGAAGGCGGCCGATGCTGATGACGCGCTCGAGCAGATGCGCCAGCAGCATCGCCGACCAGCCGCGGCCGCCCGTCACGCTCCGGCTGCGCGGGCCCCGCTCTCGGCGCGCTCGCGAGGCGAGGACTGGGCTGAGGGGGCCTCCGACTCGACCGCCGCGGCGCGGGCTTCGTCTTCATCCTCTTCGTCGCGCAGGCGCAGCGGGTCGATTCCTTTGGCCTGCATCTCGGCCTCCTCCGCCGACTGGGCCACATTGGCAGTAACGGTTACGGATACTTCCGGATGCAGGACGACTCTTACCGAATGTAACCCCAAATTCTTTATCGGCCTCTCAAGCACGACCTGCCCCTTCTCGATCGTGAACCCCGCCTCGGTCACGGCCTGGGCGATATCGCGCGCCGAAACCGAGCCATAGAGTTGCCCGCTTTCGCCGGCCTGCCGGATAATCACGACGCTCAGACCTTCGAGCTTGCCGCCGACCTCGGCTGCTTCGGTCCTGCGCTGCAGATTGTTTGCTTCGAGCTGCGCGCGCTGGGTCTCGAAATACACCAGGTTCTCTTTCGTGGCACGCATGGCCTTCTTCTGCGGCAGCAGGTAGTTCCGAGCGTAGCCGGGCTTCACCTTGACGACCTGCCCCATCTGACCGAGCTTCTCGACCCGCTCCAGTAAAATTAGTTCGATCATTTAATTCCTCCAAATCTCAAGGTGGGGCGAGACGCCTCCGTAGACCCAACGGCGAATCCAGCAGCCCCAAAACGGCGACGAGCAGCAGCGGCCAGCCGAAAACCGCGGCCAGCACGTAAAAGGTCACGAGGGTGACCGCCGGGCGCGGGAAGCGGCGCGCCACGGTATGGAGCACCGCGAGGCCCGCAAGGCAGAACGGCACAGCCAGCACGATCATCACATTGACACCGAAAAGGCGCGCCGTTCCGCCGAGGAGCACCGCCCCGGCAGCACAGGCGAGCAGCACCGGGATCCATATCGGGAGGCCGAGCGCTGCCAAGTCGGGAGATGGCCGCCAGCTCGCTCCGAACCGGGCCAGCAAGCCTTGGGCAAGGCTCCCATTGGTCACCGTCATCACCATCCACGAGGCGGCGATAATACCGGGAAGAAGCAGGGCGATGAAGGCAAGCAGCTGATCGTGCTCCGGCGTCATCTCGCCGAGGCGGTCGAGGGAGGGGGCCAGTACCTCGCGCAAGGCATCCTGCATGCCCTTCGCGCCGCCGAAAAAAACGAGCGTAGCAACGGCTATCGTCAGGCCGAAGCCGGTCAGCCATGCCGTCAGTAGGCCCGGCGGATACCATTCGACCGCATTTCCGGCGCCGGTTCGGGCCAAAAGCGACTGGCGCACCAGCAAAACGACGGGTACCGGGTTCAACGCGGCAAATACCGCAGCCGATGGCAGGGTAGTGGCACTCGCCAGAATTGATACCGCGACAAAACCCGCCAACGCGGAGGCGCCGGTCCCGAGCCATAGCCCGGCGGCAAACAGCGGCAGCTGCGCGAGATAGACAAGGATCAGGGAACCGGTCGAGCCGGTCAGCGCCATCAGGTAGGGACCGGCCGCCAGCGCTCCGCAGACGGCGGAAACTCCTGCGAAACCGAGCCGGTTCACGGCGATGTTCACCAGGGTCCCGCTGACGCGATATCGCCTATTTCACCATATAGGGCAACAGACCCAAAAAGCGCGCCCGCTTGATCGCCTGAGCCAGCTCGCGCTGCCGCTTTGTCGAAACCGCGGTAATTCGGCTCGGCACGATCTTGCCGCGCTCCGAGATGAAGCGCTGCAGCAGCTTCACGTCCTTGTAGTCGATCTTTGGAGCGTTGGGGCCGGAGAACGGACAGGATTTCCGGCGTCGGAAAAATGGACGGCGCGCCGCTGCGCCACGCGCCGAGCTGCCGGGTGATTGGGTTTCCATTTACGCCTCCACCGGTTCGCCTTCCGGGACTGGGCGCTCCACGGCAGGCCGCTCCGCCTCGCGCCCATCACCCCCTCTCTCCCGATCGCTACGCCGCTGGCGGTCATCGCGACTGCCACGGCTCTGCATGACAACCGAAGGCCCCTCCTCCAGCTCGTCGACCCTGATCGTCAGATAGCGGATCACATCCTCATTGATCCGCATGGTCCGCTCCAGCTCGGTCACCGCCGCAGGAGGAGCCGAAAGATTGAGCAGGACGTAGTGACCTTTGCGGTTTTTCCGCATGCGATACGCCAGGTTCCGCAACCCCCAATATTCGCGTTTCCTGACCTCGCCGCCATTGTCGGCGACGAGCTGCGTGAAACTATCCGCGAGGGCATCGACCTGGGCGCCCGAAACGTCCTGGCGCGCGATGAACACGTTTTCGTAGAGTGGCATAGTAGAGACAGGCCCTTATGGCTGATGATGATTCGCGGCGTGAGCGCCGATCGAATCGAGCCGGCTGAGCCGGCAAGGGTTGCACTGAGGTTAGTATATAGGAAGCCAATTGACGCGCAAGACGAGGGCGCTGCGGTCTCGCTATCCGTGGGCTATCCGACCGGTCGCGGGCCGAGGAGATCAGAATAGCCGCGACTTGATGGCCCGTATCAATGCCGCTCGCTCGCTATCTCGAAGTCAAATCAGCTTCGCTGACAACAAGATCCGACGCCGCGCAATTCGGCAATTTATCGCGAAAGCGTGCGACTTAACCTTGAATTTTGCAGCGAATTGGATTCGCGTGAGTTAGGTTCATCCCGCTGAAGCAAACGGCGGGTAGTGCATACGGACAGCGCTCTCGTGCCCTGCCCACCCTTTGTGGAGGGACCCAACTCCAGCAGCGCGATCGGCACTGAACTTCGCGGCTGACGAGGGGATAGATAGATGCCAAGTCCAATTGCCGAAGCAACTGCCTATCTCGAGAAATTGGAAGCTGATCGACGGGCTGCCATCGCCATCAGCGAACAGAAATCCGAGGAAGCCAAGTTGATCGCGGCACGGCTGGAGGGATTCCGAGCCGCAATGGAAATCCTTGCCGGTGCAATCCCCGATTATGATTGCGCGTTGCAGTCCAAGAAACCAAGCAGCCGCCGACCGCGTCGCGATATATCCCAACTGATTTTGCGTGAATTATCGTTTTCTGGGGAGGCGATGACGACGAGCCAGATTGCCAAGGCCATCGATTACATTCCGGAGCGGACAGAAGCGGCGCTGAAACGCTTAGAAATGAGCGGAGAACTCATGCGAAATGAAGACAGCCGATGGGCAACAGTCGTGACACACGCGGTCTGATCAAATGAACACGCCTCGGGCGCCCGAGCAGCATCTTCGTCATAGCCCCACCGCCAAGACTCGGTGGGCATCCCGATGTCAATTCGCGATTTGTCCCGCCCCCGCCCCCGAAAGTCGCTGAGAATTGGAATACCGGGTTGGGACGGTGGCAATGCAGCGGTTTTGTAATTCGACTGCTGCCATCTCGGTGCATCCCAAGCAGCGCCGAAACGTGGCGGGCTGCCCAGCTTTTCGCGGTCCTAAAAACGTTCCTGATCCCCGCGCGTCCCGGCCTATGCTGTCACGTTCGGTAGCAAATTCGGTAGCAGGGTTCGCTGGACGTTCCTACCGGGGGATTACCGCACGCGTGCACGGTGGTGCTGGCCGCAGCTGGGTCCCGCTCGTCCCGCGTAGACGGCTCTTCGGCGATAGGGAACGCTCGGCTGTGTCCCCTCTTCTGGGATCGCTCGGGAGAGTGCCGGAGCGAACGAACAGGGCCGCCTCGGTTCGGATGGGAATAATCGGAGGAACCCCAATGCGACGCCGTCAGCATTCCGATATCAAACATCTCAACACGCTCTTATGGAAGACTCCTGCGGATCTCGCCGATGGGCTGAATAGGCGCATAAGTGGGGTTATAGGCGTTGGGCCGGCCGCCCGCGATCCGACGTGAGGTCTCAATCCGGCCCACCGATTATGCTCGGCAGCGTGGCCAGGGGGCGAGTGCGGCTTATCGTCTGGTGCAAGACCCCCAGCGTCAGGTCGAGCCCGCCCCGGCCGAGATGGCTGCTCGGTACGGCGCCGTTGCCTTATTTGATCGCAGTTACAGTACACAGCGACGTCTTGTAGTCATCAGCCTTCGTGACGTCGCGGCTCAATTGCAGCTCCATGCCTGACAGTTGGCAGATGCCGGCTGTGTTTTTGGTAAGCCGGACCTCACCGCGGAACGGCTCTCCGTTGTTCCACCGAACCGTGACTTTGGCCAATGGCGTTCCTCGCTTTGCATTGTCGGGAATCTTGACCTTCGGCGGAGTGATCGTCACCTGCAATTCCGGTGTCGGCCTGCGGCGGGCGCGGGTTTCACAGATCAGGCCGGCTGCACCGTTATGCTCGGCGATGACCGCCTCCTGTGTGGTGACAGGCGCGCTTTGCATGACAAAATGAGCCGGCTGCCCGGCTGCGGCTGGCGCTGTCAGCAACACCCCAGTGAGCCCGACAAGCTGTTTCATCGGAAGATCCTTCCCTTGACCCGTCGATGCAGCACGAAAGCCAACATGGCAGTTTGCGCGAACAGGCAGGGGTGACAACATGACCAGATTATCGCAATCGCCGTCATCGTTGTTGAGCTCGTTTTTCGGCCTCGGGGCCGACCTCTCGCGGCAGAGGAGGACGTTGAATGGCGGTGGTGCTCCTTAAACGTCTGCGCTCGATTGCGTGCGGCTCAGTATTCCCGCTAAGGCGGCTGGCAGGTCGATGTTGTCGTGACCGGAACGAAGGGGCACGGGGGTTTGATAGAGATCCCGACGCCGCCCCTTTTCAACTGCGCGGCTAGGGTCGTAGGCCCATAAATCCGAGCCCGACCACCCTATCGGGGAGTGGTTAGGGAAGTGGTTAGGGAGAGCTGAGGTGCTGGCCTCCCTTGGCGTGAGTGGCGGGCCGCAATCCGTGCGGCGCATTCAAGAAGCGGCTGCCAAAAGTCGAGCGCCGCGAAATGGCCACGCTAAGCCCCGAGCAAGCGCCCGGGTTACTCGATGCGATGGGGCCACACGCTCCTCTGCGCCGCCGCGACGGCGAACCGTTACAGCCACAGAGCCTCACCCATGAGTTTCCTCGCTCCCTTGCCTCGGCTGAGGGATTTTCGCCGCGCCCATTTCCACGACCTTCGGCACAGCCACGCGACCGAACTCTATTCGCAGGCGTCCATAGGGAGGGTAGCACAGGAACGGCTCGGACACCCGACGGTAAACGACGACCCTGGACCTTTAGAGCCAGGTGACCGTGACGATGCAGGAAGACGCTACCGGCCGGTCGACGCAGCGTTCTGCGATGTTATAAAGACAGCGGCCGGGCGAAAAAGAGGCCGAGGCGCTTTGGCAGAACTCGTTCGGTAGCAGAGGTCGGGTCAAGAACCTCTAAGTTGTTAGAAGCGCCGGGTTAGCACAGTGGCAGTGCAGCGGTTTTGTAAACCGAAGGTCGGGGGTTCGAATCCCTCACCCGGCACCAAAGCAAAGCGGCGGCCCCTTTGAGGGACGCCGCCTCAGCCTGTCCTTAAACGGGCGGGAACCAGTATCGGTCGATGCGCCCCATGTATGAACGATCGGACCAGTCGGGCATCGTGCGTGATGTATAGCTCGGGGCACCCTCGAGCCTGCTCCGGTCGAGATCCACGACGTAGCCGCCCAGCCGAGTGTCGTAGGTCAACAATTTCCAGGGCAGCGGGTGATAGCTCTCGCCGATCCCGAGGAAGCCGCCAAAGGACATGACAGCGTAGGCGACCTGCCCGGTGTCTTTATCGATCATTAAGTGATGCACCGAGCCTAAGCTTTCGCCTCTGCGATCATATACAGACGTCCCGTCGACCTTTTCGGATGAAATAAGGCGATGAGTTTCGTCCGTTTCCAACTGGGTACCGGTCGCGGTTCTAACATCATCCATTGCGTCTTCTCCTATTGGCCGTAGGTGATAGGCAAACAGGAACCGTCAGACGCGGGTTCCGATATTTAGCGCTTAGCCCGGGCTTTGCGGGCGGTGCCGTTTTACGGCCTCGGGGTTCGTCGAGTCGGCGCCCATATAGATCCCGCGCTCCCAGCTGCGCTTCAGCGGGTCGACGACGTTGAGCGACATCCGCCCGATGCGCTCGATCTCGATTTCGACCGTCTCGCCGTCCTGTAATGCGCCGAGCCCCTCGTGGTTGGTGCCGCAGGCGATCACGTCGCCGGTGTTCAATGTCATCACCGTCGAGGCGAACTCGACGAGCTCCGGCACGCGGTGCTCCATATCGTCGGTGTTGTAGTTATGGCGCAGCTGGCCATCGTTCCAAAACCGCACGACCACGTCGTTGGGTTCGGGTATTTCGTCGGCGGTGGCGATGCACGGCCCGACCGGCGCGAAAGTGTCGAACGATTTGCCGAGCCAGCTGCCGGCCTTCCAGGTACGCCTCCCCTCGCCGCGCGCCGACACGTCGATCAAGCAGGTGTAGCCGAATACGGCGCTGCGCCAATCCGCCTGACTGACCTTCTTGGCGGGGCCCTTGATGACGAGCGCCAGCTCGGCTTCATGCATGAAGATCCAAGGCTCGGTGAATTCCGGCAGAACGATCGTGTCGCCCGGCCCGACGACGGCCTCCGGGTTCTTCAAAAACATGTTGAGCGGCCGAGGCTCGCGTTGCGCGTGTTCCCAGTAATTGGCGATGCAGCAGAGGATCTTACCGGGCCGCGGCAACGGAGCGCACAGACGGACCGAACTCAACGGCAACGCCTCGCCGTTTGTCAGCTGCCGTTCCAGTGTCGGCCGCAGCCTGCCGAACCCGTCGATCAGCGCCTGCATTGTCAATTGCGGGGTATGGCCCTTCGCGGTGACGCCCGAGATGTCGACGACCCCGCGCTCGGTCAGCAGCCCGGGTGTCGGCTCGTCCCGTCCGGAAGTCTGAAACAGCACCAGCTTCATGAGTTCCTCCCAATCTCACCGTCGAAATTAGCCCGTTCGCTGCATAGCAACCATCGCGATTCTCGGTTTGACAGCCTGAAGAGGCCAGCCCGAGCATTGCGCCGCTACCGATGGGAGATCGAGATCGCCCAGATACGCAGGATGTCCCAGCAGATCGGTGTCGAGGTCACCGGTGCCGACGTAAAAACCCTCGATGACGCAGGGTTTGCTCTGATCTATCAGGCCTGGCTCGACTCCAACGTCCTCGTCGTGCGCGACCAGGAGCTGGAAATCGCGGATTTCCTGCGCTACAGTCGCCGTTTCGGTCCGGTCGTCCCGCATCCTTCGAAATCCACCCGCCACCCCGAGATTCCCGAGATCACAATGCTCGGGATCAACAAATTTGACGCGGACGGCAATCTAATCGACGCCATTTATCGCCGCGGCGCCGAGGGCTGGCATACCGACGGCGCCTACAATAGGCAGCCGTTCAAGGCGACCCAGCTCTACGCGTTGGCCGTTCCGAGCCGTGGCGGCGACACTTTGTTTGCCAATGGCTACGCGGCCTATGACGCGTTGCCCGATCGTCTGAAGAAGCGGCTCGACGGGGTGATGGGCGCCTTCTCCTGGCGGCCGGCGCGGCGGGTCCCCGCTTCTTGACAAGGAAGATCAGGATTGGGAGGCCGTCTTTCATCCGATCATCCGGACCCACCCCGAAACCGGTCGCAAGTCGCTCTATTTCGATCCCGGCAAGATCGTCGACATCGTCGGCTGTGAGCGCAGTGAAAGCGACGCGCTGATTGCCGAGCTCAAAGGCTATATGATCCAGCCCGATGCCGAATACCGGCACAAATGGCGCAAGGGCGACATCGTCATCTGGGACAACCGCTGCTCATACCACAAGGCGGCCGGCGACTACCCGCCGGAGGAAGACCGCATCCATTGGCGCGTCTCGATCGACGATTACGGCGTCGAAACCCGCGAGGCCGCGGAGTAACACTCACGCAGTTACGGCGCCGTCGACGGGGAGTGCGGCGCCGGAGACGAACGATGCCTCGTCCGAGATCAGAAAGAGGGCGGCGTTGGCGATCTCCTCCGGTCTGCCGGTGCGGCCCATCGGATTCTGCCGGCCGCGCAGTTGCACCAGCTCCTCCTTGTCCTGCCCGGCGGTGCGCTGCTGGTCCAGGCGGGCAACAAAGATCCTCAGCATCGGCGTGTCGATCGGGCCGGGACAGACCGCGTTGACGCGGATCTTTTCCGGCGCGAGCCGCTTCGCGAGCGAGCGAACAAACCCGACAACGCCGAACTTGGCCATCGAGTAGACCGGGCTGAACGCCGAGCCTTGAATGCCCGAGGTCGAGCCGGTATAGAGCAGGGCGCCGCCGCCGCGCGCCCGGATCTCGGGGATCGCCGGCGAGCGCCAGACAGCCGGGCGGCGCGATTGACACGTCTGGCAGCCGCGCGGCCGCCCGGCGGGATTGCCCGACCGGCCTTTGGCGAACCGCCCGCACCGGTCCCGCACTCCCTGTTCCCCCTGTTTTATCTGGTCGAGATCAGGCATCGGCAACTCCTTCGATCGCAATCGGCACCCGCTCTCACGGGTGCCGATGCCCGCAAGCGTATAATACGAATATAGCAATTACGTGATTATCTATTCGTCAAACGCCTGACGAGAGCAATGGGCAGCAGGCGCCGAGCGGATGAAACGGAAAAAGTGGCATAACACGTATTACGGAAAGCCCGGCAAAGTCGCTGTGAAATCGCCATGTGCCCCGTGGAGCAGAAGCATGGCGGGGCAGTCTATCCCGCATTTCGCAGTCGGGTTGGTGCCGCGAATACTCTATCGGCTGCGCCGCTGTCTTGGTGCGCGCGGACACAAAATCTAGGTCAGGCTGCCGCTCTCAGCAAGGCGGGATATGCTTACTCGCACATCGCTCGCGACTGTCATCTATCACGTCTTTGATGGCATCGAGGTATCGGCGGCACCAAAGGAGATTTTGACCAAATTGGCGCTGTCATTGCGAGTTCTGCACCGGCCGGTCTGGCCGACCCGCCCTGGATGAAACCACGCGCAACCCGCTGTCCCGGCGAAAGCCGGGACCCATCGACCCGCTGCTCGTGCGGCCGAGAGGTGGGC
>Ga0126381_100001127_pt1 | contig 28987 bp, 24 predicted proteins | sample PanSoiMetPlot_28_FD_96465 | JGI IMG/M metagenome (GOLD analysis project Ga0126381, IMG submission 96465) | Tropical forest soil microbial communities from Panama - MetaG Plot_28 | ecosystem: Environmental > Terrestrial > Soil > Tropical forest > Bulk soil | place: Panama | collected 2016-02-17
CGGTCGAGGGTTCCCATCAGCTGCAGTAGGGACGTCTTGCCAGAACCCGACGGACCGACGATCCCGATAAGCTCCCCCTGGTCAATGCTCAGGTTCACCCCGCGCAGCGCTTGGACGGGCGGTTCCCCAGGGTAGCTCTTGGTCGCGTTGTCGACTTCGAGCACCGGCGTGCCTGCCCTGCCGAAAGCGAAGCCGTTGCCGGCGGCGACCGGGTTGCTGGCGGGCATTGGTCGCATGGTGCCGGTCATGCGTTCGCCACCACTACTTTCTGGCCGGCGGCAAGCCGCGGGCTGGTGACCTGCACCAGGCCGGCGGCGTCGTCGAACAGTCCGAGCGAGACCGCCACGAGATGGTTGATCCCTCCTGGGCCGGCAACCTCGACGAAGTAGCCGCCGCCGGACTGGGCCAACAACGCGGTTACTGGTACCGCCAGTGCGCTGGGCACGGTGGCGGTGGTGATACCAACCTGCACCGGAGCCTGATCCCAGGTGCCGGTGGTGGCCGGGTCCGAAGGGGTGATGCCCACGGGGATGGTCGGTGTCGAGTTGCCCGATGAGCAGGCGTCGGTTCCCCGTGTGACGGAGCTTGAATTCGCCCCGCCAGACCCTTGGCTCGATGGGCAGCTAGCCACGGTTCCCACCGAGGAGACGACCCCTGGTGTGATTCGGTTATCGGGCAGAGTGATCGTCACCTTGTCCCCGACCGCCACGTTTATCTGTTGCGAGGCGTCCAACGCAACCTGGACCTGGCGGGTGGTCGAGGTGGCTTGCATTACCGTCTGGTTGGCCTGGGCAGCGCTTCCCAACTGGGCAGACAGCGTCATCACCCGCATGGCCGAAGGCTCGAACACCGCTTGGCCGAGAGCCAGCGTGCCGTTCTGGGTGACTCCCAGGGCACGCTGGAGCTTTCCCAGCGCGGTGGTCGTGGGCGATCCGAAGACGGCAGATGTCGGGCTGAGTTGATCGGAGCTGGCGTAGCCGAGCCGGACCAGATCGGCGTTGAGTTCGGCCACGTCGGGACCGTTGTCACCGGCCGACAGGGTCCGATAGGCAGGAGTCGAGCCGTACAGCAAGACGACTGGACTGTCGTTGACCCGGTAGAGCGCCTGCCCCTGAGATATGACCTGACCTGCCGCTGGCAGCTCGGTGTATATCCCGTTGCCCTGATTGATCACCAAGTATGGCGAGCCGTCAGACTGAGCCAGATACGTCAAGGTTCCATTTACCGAGACCGTGGCCGACAGCTCACCCATTTTGATCGTGGCGGTGCTTGCCGGCGGAAACGGCGTGGCAGAGGCCGGACGTTTCGCGCCCGACGTCGTGACCACTGCACCGATGGTTACGGCGACGGCCAGCACGGCTGCTGCAGTGAGCACCCACGTCTTCCGCCTCACTGGGGCTTTATTCCTATCTGGCTTGAGTAGATCGCTGAGCACTTGGCCAGCGCCGCTTGGAAGCCAGGGATGCTGTGAGCACCGTTGACGTTGATAATGGGTCCGTCTGGGCTGGGGTCCGGGAAATTGCTGATCCCGTTGTTCCGCATGCACTGAGCGAACTTGAGGGCTGCCGCTTGCTGTTGCGGGGTCCTTTGAGTGCCCACGAACCCCGATGGCTCCAGGCTTTTGCAAGCACTGAGTGCTTGCTGGAATGCTGACGAGTTCGTGTTGATTCCCGAGTTGTTCGCAATCGCGTCGATGGTGAGCTGACCCGATGCGCTGGGGTCTGGAAAGTTGCTCACCCCGTTGTTACGCATGCACGCAGAGAAGGTCACCGCTTGGTTATGGCTTGCGGTGGAGTTGGTCGTGGAGTTGGTTGCGCCGGGCGTGCTCGATCCGCACGCGCTGGCCAAGACGGCAATCGCGACCAGAGCGACGAGCGCTACTGGTGGCAGCGATCTGTTCATGATGGATCGTCGAGCGTCCTCGACTGCGACCCGAATCAGTCTGTGGCGAGCCATGCCTCCAGTAAAGAGAGCACGCAGTTACCAGGGCGTATGCGTTTTTCAATACGCCGACGATACGTCCTCGGCTCATAACATCAACCTATGCGGGTGCTGATCGTCGAGGACGAGCCTTACATGGCTGAAGCCATCCGCGATGGCCTCCGCCTGGAAGCGATCGCCGCCGACATCGCTGGAGACGGCAGGAGCGCTCTGGAGCTGCTGAGCATCAATGCCTACGATGTCGCGGTCCTCGACCGCGACATCCCGAGGCCCACGGGGGACGAGATCGCCGAACGTATCGTCGCCTCCGGCAGCGGCATGCCCATCCTCATGCTCACGGCGGCCGACCGTCTCGACGACAAGGCCTCGGGGTTCGGGCTCGGTGCGGACGACTACCTCACCAAGCCGTTCGAGCTTCGAGAGCTTGTGCTGCGTCTGAGAGCGCTTGATCGCCGGCGCGGCCACAACAGGCCCCCCGTGCGAGAGATTGCGGGGCTACGGCTCGATCCGTTCCGCCGTGAGGTCTACCGCGACGGACGCTACGTCGCCCTCACCCGTAAGCAGTTCGCTGTGCTTGAGGTTCTCGTCGCGGCCGAAGGCGGTGTCGTCAGCGCCGAGGAACTCCTGGAGCGTGCCTGGGATCAGAACGCAGACCCGTTCACCAACGCGGTCCGCATTACCGTCTCGGCGCTACGCAAGCGTCTCGGCGCACCCTGGATCATCGCCACCGTTCCCGGCGTCGGCTACCGCGTCAGCACCCAGCGAAACACCGGGCAGGATGGAGGAGACCGTGGATAGAGCGCCGGGCTTGAGCGTCCGCCTCAGACTGACCCTCAGCTACGCCGGCTTCGTCATGCTCGCCGGAGCCCTGCTGCTGGCCGCTGTCTGGCTGTTCCTCCTGCGATACGTCCCCGAACGTGCGTTCATCGTCCCCGGCAGCACTGGTACGCCCTTTGTTCACGGTGTTTTTCCCGTCCGGTCCAGCCTCCTGCGCGTCTTCGCTCCGAAGGCCGCGGAAGTGATGGCGTTCCTGCTGGTCTTCGGTCTCCTGGGAGGGTGGCTTCTGGCCGGCCGGATGCTCGCCCCCTTGACTCGCATCACCGACGCCACCCGCATGGCCGCAACCGGATCGCTCTCCCATCGAATCCGGCTTCCCGGGCGCAGAGACGAGCTCCGCGAGCTCGCCGACGCCTTCGACACCATGCTCGCCCGCCTCGAAGCACACGTCGCCGAACAGCAGAGATTCGCCGCCAACGCCTCCCACGAACTGCGCACCCCACTCGCGATCACCAAGACGCTTCTCGACGTGGCCCGCAAGGAACCGAATCGCGCCGCCGGCGAACTTGTCGACCGCCTCCGGGTCGTCAACACCCGAGCGATCGACCTCACCGAAGCACTGCTCCTACTCAGCCAGGCCGACCAGAAGGCGTTCACGCCGGAGCACGTGGACCTGTCCCTCGTAGCCGAAGAAGCCACCGAGACGCTCCTGCCCCTCGCGGGCAAGCATGGCGTCACCGTCGAGACCTCCGGGGACGTGGCCTGTACCACCGGCTCAGAGGCGCTACTTCTGCAGTTGACGATGAACCTCGTCCATAACGCGATCGTGCACAATCTGCCTAATGGCGGCAGCGTGTGGGTCACCACCGGAAGTCTCCAGAACTCGGTTGTGCTCACGGTCGAGAACACCGGCGAAGCACTCGCTCCCGAATTGGTTTCCATGCTTGTCGATCCGTTTCAGCGCGGCACCGAGCGCATACACAATGATTACGCAGGTGTTGGCCTCGGCCTCGCCATCGTCAAGAGCATCACCCGCGCACACGATGGACGCCTTACCCTCAACCCCCGGCCCGCCGGGGGGCTGTCTGTGGTGGTGCGGCTACCCGCCGCACCACCAGAGCGCGGCAGTCGACGATCAGGGCAAGTTCCCGCACGGCTTCGGTCAGGAGGCGCGGCAGCGCCCGCACGCAGGCCGCAGGTTACCGCTGACGGACAATAGGAACCGTGAACGACCTGGTCCGGCTGCTCCGCCGGATCGCTGTGACCGTCGTTGGCACCGTGATACTCGCCGTCGGCGTGGTGCTGCTCGTCACGCCCGGGCCCGGCCTAGTCGTGATCGCGGTCGCGCTCGCGGTGTTCGCCCTGGAGTATGAATGGGCGCGGCGGCGACTGGCGACGGTCCGGGCGCAGGCGCAGTCGGCGGCCGTCAAGACCGCGGGCAGCAAGGTTGCCACGGCGTCGGCCGTGCTGTTCGGCATCGGCGCGATCGGCGTGGGCATGACGCTGGTCTTCGTCGACGAGCTACCGCTGTCCGGCGCGGGCACGGGCGCGGGTGCCGCGGTGGCCGGGCTGACAGTGCTGGCCACCACGGCGTACGGCATCAGGGAGCTACGGCGCGCGCGGCGCACAGGCACCGCTCACGGCGATCACCCGGATCAGGCATTAAAGATCTCTATTTTTATCCCGAACGTTCGGTGGCGTCTGTCAGCGGCCCAGTCGCCGTGGCGGCGGCGTCCACGAGGACGCTCTCGATGCGGCGCATGAACGCCTCCATGTCCGCCGGGCTGACGTAGCCGGTGTCCGCCCACAGCTCGTAGCAGAGCGTGTCAGGGACGTCGTTGACGTACAAGAACAGCTTCTCCTCCGGCACGTCGCTGCGTTCGCCCCAGGTCAGCGTGGTCCGCGAGAGCTCCTCGCGCACGCCGGCCGGGTCCGCGCCGTCCAGCGCGTCCGCCGTCTCCCTGCTGCCCACCCTGCGGTCGTTGAACAGGCAGGACAGATCGAGTTCCGTGCCGCGCTCCGCGCTGATCCTGGCGAATAGCTGTTTCTTGCCGTCCAGGTCGTAGTAGGAGTTCTTGTAAGCGCTCATCGCGGCCTGGAAGGCCCTGGTGATCACCTCGCGGAAGCCGCCGGCCGGGTCGATGACGCACGGGCAGCTCTGCGCCACGGGGCTGACCGACCCGGCGAAGCCGGGCCTGAACCGGTTGTTCACCACCATGTGCAGCGCGACCGGGCGCACGCCGGTCAGCTCAGTGACCGCCACCGCGAACGCGGCGAGCAGGATCGGCGAGGTCGCCACGCCGGCCTGGGCCGCCAGCATCCGCACCGCCAGGTAGCCGGCCGGGGAGGTGCAGGTGAGCTGCCAGACCCGCGGGCTGCGCCGATCTCGAGACTCGCGGAACTGCCTGGCCGGCGCCTCGCGGAGCAGCCGCTCGACGTGCCGCAGGGCCGCGTCGTGCGCGCGGCGCGCCGCGTTGCCGCGCTGCTTCATGGCCTGTTCGAGCGGCTGCGCCGCCGTCACCGGCGGGACCTCGCCGCGGTACTCGTAGCGCGCGGCCATGTCGGCGCGCAGCGCGGCGAGGCCGAACGCGTCCATGGCGAGGTGGCAGAACACCTCCGCCACGTGGGTCGCCGCACCGCGGGCGGTGATCACCGCCATCCGCACCGGCCAGTCGGCCTCGTAGTCGAAGTCCGCCGCCTGGTACCTGTGGGCCACCGACGCCGCCACCGTGGCCGGGTCCTCGTCGCCCGCGTCGACGATCTCCAGCGGTATCTCCCCGCGGTTCTCCACCACCTGCAGCGGGGTGCCGTCCGCGGTGAACCTCAGCCTGGTACGCAGCGACTGGTGGCGGGTCATGCCGAACCGCAGGTCGCTGACGACGTCCTGGATGGTTCGCCCGGGGGGAAGCTGCCGCACGCCGCCGATGGACAGCCATTCCCCCCTCGACTCCATCACGGACCAGATCTCGCGCTGCCCCCAGCTGAGCTCCGCGACCCCGTCGCACTCTCCCTCGAACTGGACGAGAACCCTGTCCGCCATGGCGTTCCACCCGCCTCTCAGCCGACCGGATCATAACTCCGGAACCACCGGGCGGCGCCATATCCCGGCGCGGCCCGCGATAGGCGACGCGGGGAAATGAAACTTTCACGCCTGATCCCAGATTTCCCTATCCGATCATCGGCGCTTACCGCAAAGGCCCCGACCGGGCCTGTTGTCGGCGATCACCGAGCGCTCTAGCCTGTGCCCTATCGGGTATTGCCCGGAATGGAGGACTTAGCCATGGCCCTTACGCGCGACGTCTGGCTGGTCTTCCAGCGGCAGATGCTGTTGATGCTCCGCACCCCGATCTGGCTCGGGATCGCGCTGATCCAGCCAATCGTCTTCCTGACGCTGTTCGCCCCGATGCTCAAGCTGGCGCTGACCTCCATCGGGTCGGCGAACACGTACGCCGCCGCCTACCTGGTCTACGTGCCGGGCCTGCTGGTCGCGATCGCCTGCTACGGCGGGTTCTTCAGCGGCTTCGCGCTGCTCGCCGAGCTGCGGGCCGGCATCATCGAACGGGTCCGCGTCACCCCTGTGAAGCGGCAGGCGCTGCTGTTCGGGCGGGCGCTGCGCGAAGTGGTGAACGTGCTGATCCAGGCGGTGGTCATCACGGTGCTCGCGATCCCGTTCGGGCTCAGGGTCCCGCTTGGCGAGCTGCTGCTGGCGTATGGGATCTTCACCATGCTGGCGCTGGCCACGGTCGCGTGGTCCTACGGCGTCGCGCTGACGATCAAGAATGAGGGGGCGCTCGGCCCCGTCTACAACACGGTCTCCCAGCCGATCATGCTGCTCGCCGGAGTGCTGCTGCCGCTCGCTGTGGCGCCGCTGTGGCTGAAGCGGGTGGCCGACTGGAACCCGTTCTACTGGGGCACGGCCGCGATGCGCTCGCTGTTCGCCGGGCATCCGGGCCAGCCGGTGGTCTGGGAGGGCGCGCTGATCGTGGGCTTGCTGATGGCTAGCGCCATCGCCTGGGCGACCTGGAAGTTCTCGCGCGCCCTGCGGTAGCGCGAGTACGGCGCCGGCACGGCGCCGGCGGCAGTTCAGCGGCTGCTGGCCACGGCGGTGACCAGCACGCGACGCCCGATTCGCCCGGCCTCGGCCAGGATCCGCTCGCCGTACCTGGGCCACAGCCCGCTCAGCCGTGACGTCACGATCACCGCGTCCACCGAGCCGAACGCCAGCTCGGTGCGCAGCCCGATCGCGTGGTACCCGGTGTGCCTGCCGTCCGCGGTGGCCCTCGCGAGCAGGGCAGCGTCGAAGTCGAGCAGCGCGGCCGGCGGCAGCGCCTGCGGGACCGACCCGCCGCAGCCGAAGACGGCGACGCTCGCCCCGGCCGGCAGCTCGCTGGCCGCCGACTCGATCTCGGCCGCCACGTCGAGCTCCCTGGCCTGCTCCGTCCATCGGGCGAGCGTCCTGCTGTCGGCTTGCACCGTGGTCAGCTCGAGGCTGAATACGGCGTCGGCGAGCAACTCGACGAACGGCTCGCGGAACTTCTCCAGGAAAATACGCGCGTTGCGCATCTGGCTGTAAAAGCGCCGCGTCACCCCGCTGCTCTCCGACACCTCAACCGTCCACGCGTCGCGGGACATCGTGATCGCCACGCCGTCGTGGTAAAGCCGGTAGCCGAGCTCGGTGTCCTCGAATCCCCACGACGTGAACATTTCGTCGAACCCGCCGACCGCCCAGAAATCCGCGGCCCGCACCGAGCAGTTCATCGTGTAGTAGTAATTCCACGGACTGGTGAGCCTCGCGAGGTCGAAGCCGACCTCGTCGAAATCACGGTGCCTGATGTCCCGGAATAGCGGCTCGTCGGCGTTGCGCCGGACGACTTCGGACAAGCTGGCCGTGCCGAACGAGTCAGGCACCCATTTTTCGACACGGAACGCGTTATACCCGTAGCAGTAGCCGAAAACGGTCCGCCTGCCCGGCTCCGACTGCGCGGCCGCATGCCCGCCGACGAACCCGGGCCCGGCCAGCGTGCCGGAGTCCAGGAACGCGAGGACCGGTGCGGTCGCGGAACGCGCCCCCATGTTGCGTGCGGCGGCGGCCCGGTGCCCGAGGTCCTCCTGAAAGACGTACTTCATACGCAGGGGTCCGTCGAAGGACGCGGCCACCTCGGCGGTATCGTCGGACGAGCCGTCGTCCGCGACTATCACTTCGAATTCCTTTGCCGGGAATTCCTGCGCGGTGAGAGTTTCGAGACTCTGCCGCAGCTCTTCGCGCCTGTTGTAGGTGGGGATAACAACCGAAACCGCGGGGTCACCCATGACAAGCCCCTCCTGCCTGAAGATTCTGCAGGCACCGCGATTGCCGGTCAACCCGGCAAAATTCATTCGGGATTCGCGCGGCACGGAAGTAGGATCAGGGCTCCTATGCGCGCGACGGCCCGGGTGTACTGGCGGCTTCTGGTGGCCGGCTTCCGTCGCCAGTCAACGTACCGGCTCGCCGCGCTCGGCGGTCTTGTCGCCAACCTGACCTTCGGGCTGCTGAAGGTGGCGATCCTGTTCGCCACCGTCCGCGCCGCCGGCGGTCAGCTGCACGGATACGACACCACCTCGATGAGCACGTACGTCTGGCTCTCACAGGGACTGCTCGGCTCGGTCAACCTGACCGGGCGCACCGACCTGGCGCTGCGGGTCAAGGACGGCCAGGTCGCGATCGACTTCCTGCGGCCCGTCGACCTGCTGGCGGCGACGATCGCCACCGAGGCCGGCGGGTCCTTGTTCGCTATCCTCCCGCGCGGACTGCCGTCGGTGCTGCTCGGCGCCGTGACGGTCGGCATCGCGCTGCCGACGTCCCCGGTCTTCTACCTGCTCGGAGTGGTCAGCCTGCTGTTGGGCATCGTCATCTCCGCGGCGACGGTCTACCTGATCGCGGTGATCGGGTTCTGGCTGATCGAGACGCGCGGCCTGCAGATGCTCTACATGGTCGCCTCCGGCTTCCTTGGCGGGCTGTACGTGCCGATCGCGCTGTTCCCGCAGTGGCTGCGGATCCTCGCCACGGCCACGCCGTTCCCATCGATCATGATGTATCCGATCGACGTCCTGTCCGGGTTCGGCGGCGCGGGAAGAGCCTTCGGGCTGGTGCTCGCGCAGCTGGCGTGGCTGGCCGGGGTGACGGCCATCGGCGAGCTGCTCACTCGCGCGGGCCGCCGGCGGCTGGAGGTTCAGGGTGGCTAGCACGCGCGAGAGGCTGCGGCCCTACCGCGCCGTCCTCGCCTCGCGCGCCAGGTCGCAGCGCGCGTACCGGACCAGCTTCGCCCTCGACCTGGGCGGCTCCCTGCTTGTCGGCCTGGTCGAGCTGGCCGAGATCTGGGTGCTGTTCAGCAATGTCACCACCCTGGGCGGGATGAGCTTCCATCAGATCCTGCTGGTCTTCGGCCTGGCCGACCTGGCCTTCTCGCTGGCCGACCTCTTCTTCGGCCACGTGGACACCTTGCCGGCCTTCCTGCGGGCCGGCACCCTGGACGCCTTCTACCTGCGACCGCAGCCCATCTTGCTGCAGCTGATCACCAGCGATATCTCGCTGCGCCGGCTCGCCCGGGCAGCGGTCGGGGCCGCCGCGCTGGGCGTCGGCCTGGCCACCTCCGGAGTGTCCTGGAGCCCGCGCACCGCGGTCCTGGTGCCGCTCTCGCTGGTCAGCGGGTACGCTACGTTCGCGGCGCTGTTCGTGTGGGCGGCCGGGCTGCAGTTCTTCCTCCTCGACGGCTCGGAGATGACCAACGCGTTCGTCTACGGCGGGCGCTACGCCGCGACCCAGCCCGCCTCGGTCTGGTCGCGGCCGCTCAAGCTCGTGTTCGGGTTCTTCTTCCCCATGGCCTTCACCGCCTACCTGCCGGCGGTGACGATGCTTGGCCTGCCCAGCCCGCAGTGGCTGCCGGCCTGGCTCGGCTGGTGCGCCCCCGCCGCCGCGGCGTGGTCGTGGCTGATGGCGCTGCTGTGCTGGCGCTGGGGACTGCGGCACTATCAGGGAGGCGGCGGATGAGCGGTGCGAGTAACAGCGGCGCGATCATCGAGACAGACGGTCTCACCCGCGAGTTCCGGGTCCGCGACGGTAAGCGCAGGCGGGTGCTCACCGCGGTCGACGGCCTCACCGTCCGGATCGAGCCCGGCGAGGCCGTGGGCTACATCGGCGCGAACGGCGCCGGAAAGTCGACCACGATCAAGATGCTCACCGGAATCCTGGTGCCTACCGCCGGCCGCGTGCTCACCTGCGGGCTGCGCCCGGTGCCGGACCGCAGGCGGCTGGCACGGCAGGTCGGGGTGGTGTTCGGCCAGCGTTCACAGCTCTGGTGGGACCTGCCAGTGCGCGAGTCGTTCCGCATCCTGGCCGCGATCCACTCGCTCGCCAGAGCCGAGGAAGCCAGCCGCACCGCCGAACTAGTCGAGCAACTCGAGCTCGCCAGCTTCCTGTCCGTCCCGGTGCGCCAGCTGTCGCTGGGCCAGCGAATGCGCGCGGAAGTCGCCGCCGCGCTGCTGCACTCGCCGCGGCTTGTGATCCTGGACGAGCCGACCATCGGCCTGGACGTGCTCTCCAAACAGCGCCTGCGGGAGTTCCTGATCGGTGAGCGCCGCCTGCACGGCACGACCCTGCTGCTGACCACCCACGACATGGGAGACGTGGAGCGGCTGTGCAACCGGATCCTGGTGATCGACCACGGCCGGCTCGCCTACGACGGGGACCTGCCCGGGCTGTCGCGGACTGTCGGGGCCGAGCGGGTTCTTGTGGTCGACCTGGCCGAGCCCATGCCGGACCTGACCGGACTGGACAGCGCCCGTCACCTCTCCTCGGAGGCCGGGGGGCTTCGGCAGCGGCTCGCCTTCGACGCCGAGCAGACCACGGCGGCCAAGGTGCTCGCGGCCGTCTCGGATAAGGCACAGGTGCTCGACTTCACCATGGAGGAACCCGACATCGAAGACGTCGTACGCCGGATCTACGCCGCGAGCCGCTGACCGTCCCAGCCGATCGCGCAATGGCCCGGCTAGAGTGGGTCGATTGCTCAATCGGCCTGAGAAGGGAGCCCGGCGATGACTGGCAGCGCTGTCGCTGACGTGGCGGGCACGTACTTCGAGGCGTGGCAGGCCGGTGACTTCGAGCGGGTGCGCTCGGTGCTCGCCGACGACGTGACCTTCGACGGGCCGCTGGGACATGCGAGCAACGCGGAAGAGTGCATCGCCGGACTCAAGCGCATGTCGCAGATCGTGACCGGCATCGTGATCCGCAAGACCTTCGTGGACGGGCCGGACGTTCTGACGTGGTTCGACCTGCACACCGCGGGCACCGATCCGCTGCCGACGGTGAACTGGCGGCACGTGGAGAACGGAAAGATCGCCTGGATCCGGGTCACGTTCGATCCCCGGCCGCTGAGCCCGCCGGCGGCTAGATGACGAACGCGCCGGAAGGCCGCCGAAGCGCTTGCTTACATTTCGCCGTGCTCTGACCTGACGCGTCGACACGGCTGGATCGGGCGCTGACCAGTGACTCCATCGCCGCCCCGGATAAGCCGCGCCGCTCAGGATTCCTTCTGCTAGACAGCCCGCGGTGCCTCTGATATTCCGGCATCGAAGCGCTTCGACGAGGAAGGGGTTACAAGATGTCGGGTCTTCGAAAGCGGCTGGCTGCCGCGACCGCCGTGGTGCTCACCACCGCGGGGGCCGCCGCGCTGATCCTCACCCAGCCCGCCACCGCCGCTACCGGCTGCCAGGTTTCGTACACCGCCAACTCGTGGTCGGGTGGCTTCTCGGCGAGCATCTCCATCACGAACCTGGGATCGCCGATCACGAGCTGGACGCTGACCTTCAGCTTGCCGGGCAACGAGGCGGAGACCCAGGGCTGGAGTGCCAACTACAGCCAGTCGGGTCAGAAGGTAACCGCCACCAATGTCTCGTACAACGGCAGCCTGGGCACGAATGGCAGCACCAGCTTCGGGTTCAACGGCTCATATTCGGCCGCGAGCTTCCCGGGCAACCCCACATCGTTCACGCTCAACGGCACGACCTGCACCGGCGGCGTGTCCCCGAGCCCGACGCCCAGCCCAACATCGTCGTCGCCATCGCCATCGCCATCGCCATCGCCGACCGGCTCGTCAGGTTATCTCTACGAGGACTCAGGTCAGTGGGCGCAGTACTCAATCGGCGGCTACACGATCTACAACGACGAATGGGGCAGCGGCCACAACACCCAGACGCTGTGGGTGAAGTCCGCCACCAACTGGGGTGTCTTCTCCACACAGCCGAGCACCTCGGGCGTCAAGTCGTACGCGAACATCAGTAAGAGCATCGGCACCGCGCTCAACTCGCTCTCCTCAGCCACCAGCACCTTCAACGAGAGCAATCCCAGCGGCGGGAACTGGGAGTCGGCCTACGACATCTGGCTGAACGGCAGCGGCATCGAGGTCATGGTCTGGACCGATGTGAGCGGCAACGTCGGTCCGCTGGGCTCCTCCGTGGGCACCGTCTCCCTCGACGGCAACACCTGGACCCTGTACGCCGGCAACAACGGCTCTAACCCCACGTACTCGTTCGTCCGGTCCGCGAACGAGACCTCGGGCACGGTCAACATCCTCGACCTGCTGAAGTACCTGGAGAACACCAAGGGTTACTTCTCCAACCCGACGCTGTCGACCATCCAGTACGGCTGGGAGATCAGCGGCACGAATAACGCGCAGGAGAATTTCACCATCAACAACTACTCGGCCAGCGCCTCTTAACGGCCGCGTTAGACTACCGTCCGTTCGGTAAAAAAGAATCTTTCTTCTACCGAACGGACGGTGGCTTCTACCGGCCCGTGTTTACTGCACGGTGATCGTTCGATGGCAGCCGGCCAGGCTAACGGTCGCCGGTCCATCGGACGTGACGTGCAGGTCGGCGTCGCACCCGATGTGAGCGCGGCGCGGGTCGATCGTGACGGTGGCGATGTTGGTCAGCGTCAGGTCCAGCTCGTCGCTGGCGGCGGCCGGCTGCGGCTGCTGCCATGTCCGCACGCTGCCCGTGAACACGAACGGGCCGCTGGTGCCGCTCGTCTCCTGCTCCGGGTTGACCACCGGATCGGCTAGGCCGAACCCGTGCGAGAAGGCGTCGACCGTGCCCAGGTCACCGGATCGGGCCGACAGGCCCGAGACCCAGTAGGCGTGGTTGGCGTTAAGTCCCCACTCGGGCTCCTGCATGCCCACGTCGTAGGTGTAGGTGATGTGCGGGGGATCGGGGTTGACGTGCAGGTCGCCCAGGAACTGCGCTGACTCGTCCGCCGTCGGGTAGTACGGCCCGTGCCCGCCGACGTACTCGCGCCAGTCGTAGCGGTAGCCAAGCGCCTGGAAGCGCTGGAACACCTGGAGCTGGCTGCTTGTGACACACAGGACGTCCTGGTTGGCGTTAGCCATCAGGAATGGGATGTTCCTGAAAGACCCGGCCAGGTTGAGGATCTCGGCGTCCTCGCCGCTGATCGACGGGGTCGGCTCGCCTGGCCAGCCGGTCTCCGCGCTGACACAGCCGATGTCCGGGAGCGCGGCGGCGAACAGGTCGGGATATTCCGCCGCGAGCTTGTACGTGCCGTAGCCGCCCATCGACCAGCCGGAGATGGCGTTGTACGTCGGATCCAGATGGAAGTGGCGGCCGGCGTCGGCCCACGCCTCGAACACGTCGGCGCCCGACTCACTCCAGTACCAGAAGCAGAGGCCCCGGCCTTCCGGTGTCAGCACTAGCGATCCGGTGCTGCGGTCGGCCAGCTGTTGGGCGTCGGGCGGTCCGTTGTTGTAGTTGCCTGTGCAGAAGTGCAGGTTCAGCGTCATGCCGTAGCCCTGGGGCGGCGCGGGCTTGTCCGGCACGTAGAGCCCGTACGGCTCCAGCTGGCTGGTGTAGTCCACCTCTAGGTTGCAGGGCTGGTGACAGTAATTAACCGTCGGTGGCACCACGCCGCGGCCCGCGGGGGTCCCGAAGTGGCTGGCGTAGATCCGGTCGGTCATGCCGTGCGTCGGTACGCCCTCGGGCTGGTCGAACATGTTGTTGGTCGCATGGGCGCGGAGCCAGTCCAGGTTCACGGTGGCGGAGAAGGCGGACAGGTCACCGGTCTTCAGCGCGGCGGCCTGCTGGGAGTCCCGCCAGATCTCGAGCGAGGTGGTGGTCTTGAAGGGCTCGTTGAACCGGAAGGCCACGTTGAACAGTGCGCTCCCGGCGTTACCGCCGTTGCCCGGCTGGGTGGCGGTCGCCGCGCCGTTCACAGGCTGCAGGTACTGGTCGCCGGCGGCGTCCCACAGTCCGGACGCGGAGGCGACCCGCAGTGTTGACAGGCCATGGGTGTCAAAGGCACGCCGGGGCACGAAGACCGTGACCTGACGACGGGTCAGGTCGACGTGTGCCCGCGCGCCGCGTGCGTCGATCGGCTGACCGGTGGCGGCGTCGGTGATGTCGACCGTCGAGCCGTGCACGGTGACGAACACCTGAGCTGGCTCCTGTGCGCCCGCGTGGAACGGCAGCGGTTCCGGCGTCGCTGAGTCGCCGAGCGCGATCGTGCTGGCGACCAGGTCCGGGTCGATCATGGTGTTGTAGGTGAGCCGGAAGAGCAGCCCGGAATGGGCCAGCTTCATCCGGAACTCGACGAGATCGGCCGCGTTGGCTCCGTAGCGCGGATCGGTCGGGTACGTGAGCGTCGAACCGGCGCCCCGGTCGTCGAACAGGAAGTCCTGGTAAAGGAATTCGCCCTTCCGGTAGGCACTGGCGCCGGATATCAGGATCGGCTTTGCGTGCCACGGGCTGCCCGGCGCGTTCTCCAGTTGCGGCGCGCGCGGCGCCGGAGCGTAGAGGATGGCGGGGCCGGGCCGCGGAGATCTGGAGTGGTGGGCGGGAGCGGAGTGGGAGGCGGAAGCGGTCTGGGGGTGGGAGACGGTGGCCGTGGCAGCGACCGCGACCGCAGGTGAGCCCGCGAAACCTACGGCGAGTCCGGCCGCGAGCGCGATCAGTGGTCCGAAACGACGGCTGTGGCGTTCTCTTAACATGAGCATCGGTCCTTGGTCAGTAGGGCGGTGACACATGCGGACTCCACGCTGCTTCCCACCCAAGATCATGTCAACCTTTTCGAAAACGTTTCGAAAGATAACGGCGACCCCAGGGACACTACGCCGCGGAGACGGCCCAGGTCTGGTTCGAGCCGCCGTTGCCCTGCCACTGGTCGACCTTGGCGCCCGAAGCGGTTGAATTTCCCTTGACCTCGGCCGTCATGCCGGTGTTCAGGCTCACGAGCACGAAGCTGGTATCCGACGGCGAGGAGTAGTTGCCGGCCGCGTCGAAGACCCATTCCTGGTTGGCGCCGCCGTCGCAGGTCCACTGGTCGAGCTGGACCCCTTCGGCGGTGGACGATCCAGGGACGTCCAGGCACAGGCCGCTGCCGACGCTGCGCACGGTGAAGACGTTGCCTGACACCGGCTGGAACGTCCAGCGCTGGTTGGCGCCGCCGCCCCGCCGTCCACGGCGGACAAGAAACACAAAAGGCAAGGAGATCGCGCTCCCTGCCACTTCCAAGCTATAGCGCACCGGGGGACTTGCCGCAAGCCCCGGGTCGTGCCGCATAATCGCAGGCTGGGCTCGATGACTCGGACGGGGAGGAAGGAACGACATGAGGACGGGCCAGACGACGAAGACCGAGCGCTACGTGCTGGGTCTGGAGGAGATCGACAAGACGCGGGCCGCGCTCGCTGGCGGCAAGGGCGCGAACCTGGGGGAGCTTTCGCGCATCGAGGGCATTCGCGTGCCGGCTGGCTTTTGCGTCACGACTGACGCCTTCCGGCGGATCATGACAGCGGTGCCCGGGATCGACGACCAGATGGAGGGGCTGTCGCGCCTGAACCCAGACGACCGGGAAGCGATCCGGACGCGCAGCGCGCAGATCCGCCGGGCGCTTGAAGGGACCGCCATCCCTGACGAACTGGCGGCGGCGATCACCGGGTCGCTCGCCCGGCTCGGCGAGCACGCTGCCTACGCGGTGCGATCAAGCGCGACGGCGGAGGATTTGCCGACGGCCTCTTTCGCGGGCCAGCAGGACACGTACCTGAACGTCGAGGGGTCGGCTGCCGTCCTCGAGCACGTCCGCCGGTGCTGGGCCTCCCTGTTCACCGAGCGGGCCGTGACCTACCGCCTGCGCAACGGCTTTGACCACCGCACGGTCCATATGGCTGTGGTGGTGCAGCAGATGGTCTTCCCGCAGGTGGCCGGCATCTTGTTTACGGCCGACCCCGTCACGTCCAACCGGAAGGTCGTCTCCATCGAGGCGAGTTTCGGCCTCGGCGAGGCCCTGGTGTCCGGTCTGGTTAACCCGGACGTCTACAAGGTGCGCGACGGTGAAGTTGCGGAAAGGGCGGTCAGGCAGGCTCAGCCGGCACTGACCGACGCGCAGATCACGCGGCTCGCCGCGCTGGGGCGGCGGATCGAAGCGCACTTCGGCCACCCCCAGGACATTGAGTGGTGCCTTGTCGACGATGGCTTCCAGATCGTCCAGAGCAGGCCGATCACCACGCTGTTCCCCATCCCCGCGACCAGCGACCAAGGGAACCACGTCTACCTCTCCGTCGGTCATCAGCAGATGATGACCGACGCCATGAAGCCCCTGGGGCTGTCGTTCTGGCTGCTGACGACTCCAGCGCCCATGGTCGAGGTCGGCGGTCGACTGTTCGTCGACGCCACCAGGGCGCTGGGTTCGCCAGCGAGTCGCGCGGGCCTGCTGAAGGCCATGGCGAGATCCGATCCACTGATGGGGGACGCGCTGCAGACCGTCCTCGAACGCGTCGACTTCATCCCGGCTGCCCTCCCGGACGAGGGCCGCGTCAAGTGGTCGGCCGGCGGCACGCCGGAACCGATCGAGACCGATCCGGCCATTGTCACCGAGCTGATCGAGCGCAGCGAGGCCTCCATCGCCACGTTGCGGCGCGACATCGTGACGAAGTACGGTCCGGCGCTGCTCGATTTCATCCTCGCGGACCTCCAGGAGCTGAAACGGATCCTGCTCGATCCGCGAAGCCACCGAGTGTTCATGACTGCGATGGAGGCAACCTGGGAGCTCAATGAGCAGGTGGAGGCGTGGCTGGGGGAGAAGAACGCCGTCGACACGCTCACGCAGTCCGTTCCCAACAACGTCACGTCGGAGATGGGGCTGGCGCTCCTGGACGTCGCGGACGTGATCCGCCCGCATCCGGACGTGGTGGCATACCTGCGGCACGCGCAGGACGAGCACTTCCTGGACGAGCTACCGAAGCTCGAAGGCGGGCGCGAAGCGCGCGACGCCATCCGGGATTACCTCGACAAGTACGGCATGCGCTGCGTCGGCGAGATCGACATCACGAAGCCACGGTGGAGCGAACGCCCTACCACGCTCGTGCCCATGATCCTCGGCAACATCAAGAACTTCGCGCCGGGCGCCGCCGAGCGCCGCTTCGAGCAGGGCCGGCAAGAGGCCTGGGAGAAGGAAGAGGAACTGCTGACCCGCTTGCGAGCCCTGCCGGACGGGGAGCCGAAGGCCGAAGAGGCCAAGCGGATGATCGACCAGATCCGGACCTTCATCGGGTACCGGGAGTATCCGAAGTACCACATGATCAGCCGCTACTTCGTCTACAAGCAGGCCTTGCTGTCGGACGCCGAGCGCCTTGTGAAAGCCGGCGTCCTTCGCGAGAAGGAAGACATCTTCTATCTCACGTTCGCCGAGCTCCACGACGTCGCGCGCACGAACCAGGTCGACGAGCAGCTCATCCGCCAGCGCAAGGACGCGTTTAGGTCGCATCAGGCGCTCACCCCGCCCCGGGTGCTCACCTCGGATGGGGAGGTCGTCGCCGGGGTGTACCGGCGCGCCGGTGTCCCGGCCGGCGCACTGACCGGCCTGCCCGTTTCCGCGGGGACCGTCGAGGGGCGCGCTCGCGTCGTCCTGGACATGGCGCAGGCCGATCTCGAAGTCGGCGACATCCTGGTCACCCGCTACACGGACCCCAGCTGGACGCCCGTGTTCGTCGCGATCAAGGGCCTGGTGACGGAGGTGGGAGGCCTGATGACCCATGGCGCGGTGATCGCGCGGGAGTACGGCCTGCCGGCCGTCGTGGGGGTGCGGGATGCCACCCGGCTCATCCGCGATGGTCAGCGGATCCGCGTGCACGGAACGGATGGCTACATCGAGATCCTGCCTTAGGTGAGCGTGCTGAGTTTGCCCTGGACGCGCTGGGCATCTTGGCTGCGTCCGTGCAGCTGGTAGAGGCGCAGTGCCTCCCGCCATATCGCGCGGGCTTGTTCGTGCTGGCCGAGGGCGGCGTGGGGATGGCCGAGCTGGTCGAGAGTGTCAGCGGACTCGTAGACGCTGCCGATAGTTCGGCGCAGGGCCAGGGCCTGCTGATAGAGCTCGATGGCAAGCTGGTGGTGGCCGCACTGGTGCTCGATGTTGCCGAGGCTGTGCAGGGTGTCCGCCTCGCTGGTGGTGCACTGGTGTTTTCGCTGCATGGACAGGGCGGCTTGGCAGTGGGCACGGGCGATGTCGTAGTCGCCTAGCCGCGCGGTGCACCAGCCGATCATGTGTAGCGCGTCGGCTTCCCACTCCGTCTGGTTGACGGCGCGGTAGAGGTCAAGGGCGCGGGTGGCGTGGTGCAGTTCCCTGTGGAAGTCGCCGCCCCGTTCCAGGGCCCACGCGAGCGTCCGGTGAATGTGCGCCTGCTCGGTGAGATCGCCCTGCGCTTCGGCCCGGGTGAGGGCGTGGTCGAGGTGCTGGATCGCCTCCTCGTGGCGGTCCAGGTGGGCGTAGGCGCGTCCGAGGTACCGGTGGATGAGGGCGGGAACAGGGTCGGTATGGCGGGCGGCGTCCTCCAGCACGTACATCCAGGCGGCGAGTTCCTCGTGCCGGCGCCCGCGCCGGACGTGGAAGGTGCTTGTGCTCCAGGCCAGCTGCCATACCACGGAGTGCCAGCCGTTGCTTGCCGCGGTGCGCTGGGCGGCCAGCAGGTTGGCGTGCTCGGTCTCGAACCAGGCCAGCGACATCGTGATGTCGTTCAGCTGCCTGGGATGGACGGCGGAAGCTGGTTTGTCGAGCCGTAGGAGTGGCCGCTGGGGATGCATGAGACGGTCCGCGGCGCGGGCGGTGTGCAGGTAGTGGTCGCATAGTCGTCGCAGGGCGTCCCGCTGCTCCGCGTCGGTGTCATGGGCGCGGGCCTGTTCGGCGGCGTAGGCGCGGAGCAGGTCATGGAACGTGTAGCGGCCGGGGGAGTGCTCGCAGATCAGGTGAGCGGCCGCCAGTGCGTCGAGGGCACGGCGGGTGCGGTCAAGCTCGAGGGCGGTGAGGCTGGCCGTCGCCTCCAGGCTGATGTCCATGCCCGGATGCAGGCCGAGCAGCCGGAACACGCGGGCCGTCGCGGGGTCGAGGGCGTGGTAGGACCAGGAGAACACGGCGCGCAGGTCCGCGGCGCCGTCTTGCATGGCGAGAGCGTCCAGGAGTCGTCGAGCGTCGCGCAGCTTGCCAACCAGCCCTGACAGCGGGCCTGGTCGAAGCGCCGCGTTGGCGGCGGTCACGTTCAACGCCAGCGGCAGCCGGGTGCAAGCATTAATGAGCTCGTCCGCGGCCCGCTCTTCTGCCGCGACGGGTTCGGGGCCAAGGCGGCGGGCAAGCAGATCACGTGCCTCGTCGTGCGTGAGCAGTTCGAGGGTGAGGGGAACGGCGCCTTCGAAAGCGATCAGGCTGGCGAGCTGGTTGCGGCTCGTGACAAGCACCATGCAGCCGGGGGTGCCAGGTAGCAGCGGCCGGACCTGCTCGGCGTCTCGGGCGTTGTCCAGCACGATGAGCACCCGCCGGCCGGCCAGTTTGGAGCGGTAGAGCGCGGCCTGCTCGTCAAGGTCGGCCGGGATGCGCTGTGCGGGCACTCCTAGCGCGGCCAGGAACCTGCGCACGACGTCGGCCGGGAGCAGGGGCGTGCCGGCTGGGTCGAAGCCGCGCAGGTTAACGTACAGCTGCCCGTCGGGGAACCGGTCGCAGTGTTGCTGTGCCCAGTGCATGGCCAGGGCGGTCTTGCCGATGCCAGGGGCGCCGCCGATCGCCGCGATCACCATCGCGCCGACCGCCTCGGCCTGCTGCGGAAGCAGTTCTGACAGCGATTTGAGTTCCGCGGCGCGGCCGACGAAATGCCGCACCGAGGCGGGCAGCTGCCGCGGCACCGAAGGAGGGTGAGCTGACAGGGACGTTTCCTCGGACAACAGCGGTGCGCGCGGTGCGAGCAGTTCGGTGTCGCCTGCCAGCATGCGCTTGTGCAGGTCGCGTAGTCCCGGTCCGGGTTCGATGCCCAGCTCACCCACGAGCGCCCTGCGGGCATGCTGATAAGCGGCCAGGGCTTCGGCCTGGCGCCCGCACCGGTAAAGGGCGAGCATCAGCTGGCCGTGGAAATGTTCCCGCACCGGATGGCGTATGGTCAGCTCCCGCAGCTGGGGGATCAGCTGCTCATGGCGACCGTCGTGCAGATCCGCCTCGATACGCCATTCCACTGCCTGCACACGCAACTGGTCCAGGTGGGGCACCCATTGGTCCCGCAACAGCTGTGAGGGAATATCGGCCAGTGCCGTGCCCCGCCACAATCCCAGCGCTTCGGCCGCGGTCCGCGCGGTTTCCGCCCATCGTCCCGCGCGGACCATCGCGCCAGTCTGCTGGATCAGCGTCTCGAATAGCGACGCGTCCAGTTCGTCACCGGAAATCTCTATGGCGTAGCCGGGGGAGCGAGTCACGATCCGTGCCGCGGCCCGCGTGTCAAGCCGCCGTCGCAGCCGCATGACCAGCGCGCGGATCGCGTCCTGTGCCCCCCTGGGCGGCGCTCCATCCCAGACCAGCTCGGCGATTTCGCCGGCCGGCATCGGCTAGTTCGCCCGCCAGAGCAGCACGGCCAGCAATACGCGCAGCCGAGCTGTCGAAACCGTGCTGGAACCCCCGAAATCTCCAGGTGTCACCTGTATGGGTCCCAGCACCTTGAATAGCAACGAGGCTCCCATTTCAGCACAAGTCAGTAACAAAACACGGCAAGAGACGTTATCACCCCGGAGTCATCCTGGATAAGGCCCGCTGTCAGGGCGCAGCAGCAATGATTTTCGTCATTATGGCCAGAGCCTCACGACGTCCATTCGCGTGAAGATCGCGGCGTCCGCGGGGGCACGAGGCGCTCAGAGCTGGATGAGGCCGAAGCTGATCCCCTGGTCGTCAGCGCAGTCCGCGAACAGGCCGTACGGCACTGCGGTCGCGTGATCGCGCCCGCCAGTGGTCAACGAGCTTGTGACGCGCGATGCCGATGAGCCACGCCACGTTCAGCACCGCCGTTGCGGATCGCACCGCGGCCACCGCCGCGAGAAAGGTCTCCGCCGTGAGATCCTCGGCAAGCGTGGCATTGCCGCACCGGGACAGCAGGTACCCGTAGACGTCTGGCAGCGCCCGGTCGTACAGCGCCAGCAGGTCGGGTGCCTCCGGGTCGGCTCGGGATGGCTCGCTCACATCTGCTTCATCGCCGCTGGCGTCCGGCTTCCAACACCCGCCAGCCCAAGATCGTTAGTCGAAATGTTTGCCGTAACTGTCGCTATGACGACAGTTACGGCAAACATTTGTTCAAGATGATCATGTTTTCGGTGGGCGTGCGCGAGCTGTCCTGAGAGGATGGGGGCCATGGCGGGACATGGATCGCCCGGGAGACCGGTGAGCGCGCGGGTGCGAGAGCGGCAGGAGCTGCAGCTCGCGGCGGCGCTGTGGCGCGGCGACCGGCCGATGGCCGTCGGGTGGTGGGGGCTGCTCGGCGTCCGCGGCTTGCTGCCCGCCGGCTTCGCCATCGCCACCGGCGTGCTGGTGGCCGCGGTGGAACGCCGTTCCGGCCTGGCGGTGCCGCTGCTCGCCGTCACCGTGGTGTTCATGCTCATGCAGTTGCTCGGCCCGCTGCACACCGCGCTGTCGGCGAACCTCGGGGACCGGACGGCGGCCTGGCTGTACGACGAGCTGACCGGGGCGTGCAACGCGGTGCCGGGGATCGGCCACCTCGAGGACCCCGAGCTGGCCACCGACCTGCAGGTGGCGCGTGACTTCGACCGCGGCATGACCGGGCCGCCGCTGTCGCTCTCGATGGACTTCATCGCCGGCAGCCTCGTGCAGATGGTGGCGGGCCTGGCGCAGGCGTGCGTGCTGTTCGGCTTCGCCTGGTGGGCGCCCATTGTGCTGGCAGGTGGCTGGCTCAGCACGCACTGGCTGCTGCGCGAGAGCGCCATCTGGAGAGACAGGAACACGCCGGAAGTGCGGCAGGCGCAGCGGGACGCCGACTACGCCTACCGCCTCGCGGTGGATCCGCCGGCGGCCAAGGAGCTGCGGATCTTCGGGCTGCCCGACTGGGTGCTCGAGCGGTTCCTCATCAGCCGGCGGCGCTTGCACCGGCTCCAGTACGAGGCAACGCGGATGCGGGAGCGATCGGTCCTGCTGAGCCTGGCACTCGTCCTCATCACCAACGTGCTGGTGCTGTGGCAGCTTGGGGCGGCCGCTCTCGGCGGCCGGCTCGCCCTCGGCTCTCTTATCGCTTACGCCACGGCGGCGGTGGGCGCGTCGATGATCGCGTTCGGCGGTCTGAACTGGGCCCTCGACGGTGCCGCCGCGCCGGTCGCCGCGGTCGCCAGGCTGAGCGCGGCGATGGGCAAGGCCGGCACGGTCGCGTCGGGCCGCTCGCTGGCCAGCGGGATGCCCGCGCGCCAGATCATTTTCCGCGACGTGACGTTCGCCTACCCGGCCCGCCCGGACCGCCCGGTGCTGGACGGGCTCAGCCTGGAGATCCCGGCGGGTAGCTCGCTCGCCATCGTCGGGCAGAACGGGGCCGGCAAGACCACCCTCGCCAAGCTGCTGTGCCGGCTGTATGACCCGCAGTCCGGCGCGATCGAAGTAGACGGTGTCGACGTGCGGGATCTCGACCTGGAATCGTGGCACCAGCAGGTGACCGCGGTGTTCCAGGACTTCGTGCGGTTTGAGCTGACTCTGAGAGAGAACGTGGCGCCGCGGCAGACTGTCGCCGGCCAAGCCGGCCAAGCCGGCCAAGCCGGCCCGGACCTGGACGAGACCGTCGACGCGGCGCTCAACGACGCCGGGGCGGCGGGCCTGGCCGGGCTGGGCACCGTGCTTGCCAAGGGATACGCGGGAGGAACCGACGTGTCGGGCGGGCAGTGGCAGCGGGTGGCCCTGGCCAGGGCCCTGTTCGCCGTGCGGCTCGGCGCCGAGCTCGTCCTGCTCGACGAGCCAACGGCCCAGCTGGATGTCCGCGGCGAGACGGAGATCTTCGAGCGAATCCTCGCGGCCACCCGGTCATGCACGACGATCCTCATCTCACATCGGTTCAATACCGTCAGGCACGTCGACCGGATCGCCGTGGTGAACGACGGGAAGGTCGTCGAGCTCGGCAGCCACGACGAGCTGATGGCGTTGCGCGGCCGGTACTGGCGGATGTTCTCGCTGCAGGCGGAGCGGTTCGCCGCCGGCACACCCGAAGAAGGCGAGGAAGAGGTGACCTTCGATGTCCTCTCCTGACCTTGCTGGCGATCCTGTCAGCCACGACAAGGTAGGCCGGCTTCCGCCGGCGCTGCGTTCGATGTGGCGGCTATGCCTGCTCGGCTTCCACTACGAGCCGACGCTGATGGGCGTCTCCTTCGTGCTCGCCCTGGTCGCCGCCATCCCCGACGCGCTGCTCGCGATCTGGTTCAAGCTCCTCGGCGAGGGACTGCTTGAACATAAGCCCGGGCTGCTGCGTTTCGCGGTCATCGCGCTGGCGGTCTCGGTGGTGGCGACCTGGCTGCTGTCCACCGTCTCGTCGCGGATCCAGCGCCGCTTCAGGGACAAGGTCACCATCGCCCTGGAGTCTCACGTCGCCAGACTGCAGGCCAGCATCGCCACGATCGCCCACCAGGAGCGGCCCGAGTACCTCGACCGCCTGTCCGTGCTGCGCGAGGAGACCTACACCCTCGACCACATGTACATGTCGGTCTTCTCGACCGTCGGCTGGCTGCTGCGGCTGGGCATCACGGTCGCGCTGCTCGCCACCGTGAATCCGGTCCTCGTGACGCTGGTCCTGTTCGCGATCCCGACGGTGGCGGTGACGTCCTGGCGGCCGGTCGTCGAGCGCCACGCCCAGGAGCGCGGCGCGCAGTCGACCAGGCTGGCCGCGCACCTGTACGCGCTGTCCACCACGGCCTCATCCGGCAAGGAGGTCCGCGTGCTTGGCATCGGCGGGGCGCTGGCCGACCGGCGCCGGGCCGCGTGGGAGCAGTGGTACGGTCCGGTGGCCGCGGCCAGGTCGCGGTCCGCCGCCTGGTACGCGGGCGGCTGGGCGGTCTTCGCGCTCGGCTACGCCGGCGCTGTCGCCCTTGTCGCGACGGGGCCGCACGCGAACACCGCCGGCGCGATCCTCGTGCTGAGCGCCGGCGCCAGGCTCTCCTCCTATCTCGGCGCGACGGTGGGCGAGATCGGCTTCCTCCGCGGCACCTGGATGGACGGGGCGCAGCGGCTCGCCTGGCTGGAGGATTACGCGAGCTCCGCGGTCCAGCACGCGGACCTGCCCGCTCCGGCTGGCATCAGTGCGGGCATCAGGCTCGAGCACGTCACGTTCCGCTACCCGGGGTCCGACCGGCTGGCGCTCGACGACGTGAGCCTGTTCCTCCCGACCGGGTCGGTGATCGCGATCGTCGGGGAGAACGGGGCCGGAAAGAGCACGCTGGTCAAGCTGCTCGCCAAGCTCTACAACCCCACCGGCGGCCGGATCCTCATCGACGGCGCCGACCTGGCCCGCATCGACTCCGCGCACTGGCGGGAGCGCCTGGCGGGGGCGTTCCAGGACTTCTTCCGCTTCGAGTTCCACGCCGGGCAGACGATCGGCATCGGCGACCTGCCCCGGCTTGATGTCGAGACCGCGCTGGTCACCGCCGCCGACCGGGCTGGGGCACGAGACCTTGTCGACACGCTACCGGCCGGCCTGCGCACCCAGCTTGGCCCGTCCTGGCACGAGGGCGTCGACGTGTCGTACGGCCAGTGGCAAAAGCTCGCCCTGGCGCGCGGGTTCATGCGCGACGAGCCGCTCCTCGTCGCGCTCGACGAGCCGACGGCGGCGCTCGACGCGGAGACCGAGCACCAGCTCTTCGAGCGCTACGCCGCCACCGCCAGGGAAGCCAGGAGGAAGGGGAGCGTGACCATCTTGGTCTCGCACCGGTTCAGCACGGTCCGCATGGCCGACCTCATCGTGGTACTCGACGGCGCCCGCGTCGCGGAGGCGGGCAGCCATGAGGAACTGCTTGCCCGCGGCGGCCGCTACGCCGACCTCTACCGCATCCAGGCGGCCGGATACAGCTGAGGAGTCCGTCCGGGCCGGCCTGAAATGCTTCCAGGCTGCCGGACATGAGGTGAGAGTATTAGCACCCCACGACACCGGAGCACGCATGCTGAGTCCGCCTCAGGCTGGCTTGACCGAGCGGCAGGTCCGCTTCGAAGCGCTGTACACCGCTAACCACGCGCCCATCCTCGGTTTCGCGCTGCGCCGCACGGCCAGCCCGGACGACGCCGCTGACATCCTCGCGGAGACGTTCCTCACCGCCTGGCGGCGGCTCGACGAACTGCCCGCGGGCGATGACGCCAGACTGTGGCTGTACGGTGTCGCCAGGCGCGTCCTCGCCAACTACTACCGGGGCGAGCGCCGCAGATCCTCCCTGGCCGACCGCCTGCGCGGCGAGCTGGCCACCTCTTATACGCCGCCCGAGTTCGACGGCGAGTCCGCGAAGCTCGCCGAAGCGCTGCGTCGCCTTCCCCGCCAGCATCGGGAGGTCCTGGCCCTGAACGCCTGGGAGGGCCTGGACTACGGCGAGATCGCCACCGTCCTCGGCTGCTCGCGCAACGCCATACGCATCCGTCTGCACCGCGCCCGGACAAGGCTCGCCGCCGAACTCGCCGCCGGCCACGACCCAACGCTTTCCGTCCACCCCGACCAGCACCAAAGGGGATGACAGCCATGCCCGACCTCGACCTGAGCCGGACCGCTCCCGTCACCGACGCCCACGCCGCCCGCCTCGCCTCTCCGGCCGCGTTCAGCGACCTGGCCGCCCAGATCATGACCAGCCCGGTAGCCGTGCCCGCGGACCGCTGGCGCGCCGTCGTCGCACGCAAGCGCCGGCGCCTCGCGCTGCTCACGGCGGTCCCTGCCGCCCTCGCGGCCCTAACGGCCTTCCTGGTCACGGCCGCCGTACCAAGCGACTATGGCCCTAACAGTGCCGCCGCGATCCAGGCGATGTCCTTCGTCAAGGAAAACGGCACGATCACGGTCATCATCAAGAACCTCTACGCCGACACGACCTGGTACAACGCCGACCTCGCGCGGCACCACCTGGACATCACCCTGCACCTGTCCCCGACACAGCCCTCGCTCGCCGGTTACATCAGCGTGATTTCTGTCGACGCGCCCACCGCCTCCGGCTACACCGCGATCAAGCCGATCAACAAGCCAGGTTCCTGCGACCTGAGCGGGACCAATTGCCAGATCGGCTTCACGGTCCCGGTTGGCTTCCAGGGCAAGGTAGACATGTGGATCGGCCGTCCCGCCCGCCCCGGCGAGCAGTACACGTTCGCGGGCTCGGCCTTCAACCGCGGCGAGCCCCTCTACGGTCTGCAGGACCAGATCTTCGGCCATCCGCTCAGCGACGTCCTGCCCCTGTTCGCGCGGCACGGCGTGACGGTAGCCCAGTGCCGCGATGAAGGCCCGGGCCAGTACGGCAACGGCGTCTGCGACCCGGCCACGATGCCCGGTACCTGGTACGTCCGCGGCGTCATCCCCTGGGCGCCGAACCAGGTCATGCTGACGATCCAGTCGGAGACCTACCCGGCATCAGGATCGTTCTTCACCCCCGGCGAGCCTCTCAGCGGACTCCAGAGCCGGATCATCGGCCACCGGGTCAGCGAGGTCCTGCCCCTGCTCGCGCAGCGGGGCGTCACGGTCGCCGAATGCGATATAGACAACACACAAGTTCCACCGGGCGGCAACTGCGACGCGTCCGCCATGCCGGGCAACTGGTACGTCCACGACGTCTCCGTCGACGGGGGGAACCAGGTCACCGTCATCATCGGCCGCGACAAGCCCGCTCCCGGCACCGGCCACTAGCGCCGGACGGGCTGCGCCGCTCCCGCACTAGCCCGCGGAAAGCACCGACCAGATGCCGCCGATATTGATGATGTACACTTCTTGTGTACATCATCAATTATCGTTGGGGGCAGGATGGCGCTGACGCAGATTGACATCGATGAGGACGCCCTCGCCGAGGCTATGCGGTTGTCCGGCGCGAAGACCAAGAAGGAGACGGTCAACCTGGCGCTGCGGGAGTTCGCGGCCCGGTACCGCAGAGTTGCGGCTCTGGAACACTACGCGGCCCTGGCGGCGGGGTGGGACTTCGAAGGATGGGAGCACCGGCGGGCGGCCGAAAAAGACCCGACGGCATGATCCGTTACCTGCTCGACTCATCCGCCTTGTCGCGGATCTTGCGGGATGCCGGGCTCCGGGCATCATGGGCCGAGGTGGTCTCCCTGGGCGTCATCGGTTCGTGTCACCCGCAGCGTGTTGAATTCCGCCGGTCAGCCCGCACCCTCGACGAGTACGAGCAGATGTCGGAGATGTTCGATGCGCTGTACCCCGATGCCGCGGTCCCCAAGGGCGCCTGGCGATGGATCGAGGCGGCACAATATCGCCTCCTGCGCCATGGAGCACACCGTGCGCTGTCAGCCGTGGATCTGCTGATCTGCGCGACCGCGGCGCACCATGACCTCATTGTGCTCCATGACGACAGCGACTTCGTGGCCGCCGCACGGCATCTCTCCGACCTGCGGGAACGCAGCGTCCACGACGCGCCGCAGACCGATTGACGCAAAGCCGCGCGTGCGTTCAATCCAGCGCCCCGCGGCATGCGCTGCCCACGGTGCGTCGTGCGTCTCGCCACGCGATCAGCGCTGTCCGGGCCCGCGGCGAGGCGACCTTCTGGCCCTGCCGTCGCGCGCGGAGCTGGTCTTTCAGCCAGGCCGGCGCGTGCGCGTGCTCTATCGCCGCCGTCTTGGTCAGCAACTGGCCCGTCCGCAGGGCGTGGCGGCCCCGGGCCATCGACGTCAGCCCCAAGTCGGCGATCACCGGGCTTAGCCACCACAGCGGCCGGCGTGCGGCTCGCGCCCAGTACCCGCACAGCTCGGCGCGCGCGGCTCGCCGGACGTCATCGTCGGTCATGTCCGGCAGCACGGAAGCGGGCGGCCGGCCCAGTACGGCGAACCCGTGCCGGACGAGCTCGGCTCGCGTCACCCCGGAAAGGATGCGCTGGACAAGCAGGCCGTGGGTCCACGTAGGATGCGGCGCCCCGAGGTCGGCTAGCTTGCCCGCGTCGACGTACACACATCCCAGATCAAGTCCCAGCGCGGCGCCGCGGTCCAGCTCTCGGTGCAGGCCGGCCAGTATCTCCTGCCGCTGCGGGCCGACCGGGCCCGCGGTCAGGGCAACCAGGTCGAGATCACTGACACCAGGGACGTAATCCCCGGTAGCCAGCGAACCGGCCACCAACAGCTCAGTCACCCATCCAAGGCCGTCCAGGCGATCCGCGAGCTGACGCACTACCGGCGGCACGTTGGTCACCCCGCCACCCTACGGCCCCGCTGTAACTTTCCGGAGTGCTCGCATCCGGCGACGGCATGGCTCACCTGGCCGGACAGCCGACCGCCCGGCGAGACTCGCCAATGCGGAGACTGCCTGGGTTGACGCCCTGCGTCGTTAACGCTCACCCTGACGGCACACTCTGATGACGACATGCATCGATCCCGTCAAAGCTCAAAAATGTGAGCGCTAACAACATTGACTCCCTGATGAGAGAGGCAGGTTCAACGATGACTGTCCGGTCACGACTTCGGCACCGCAGACGTGCGGTGCTGATCTTGGTAGCGGGGGTGGCGCTGGCCGCTGGGACCCTCGCCACCGGCACCGCGCCGCTTGCCCGTGCGGCGGCGCAGGGCCCGTGCGACATCTACGCGGCGGCCGGCAACACGTGCGTGGCCGCGCACTCCACCACCCGGGCGCTGTTCGCGGCCTACAGCGGGCCGCTGTACCAGGTGCGGCGCGCCTCGGACAACACCACCGCCAACATCTCCCCGCTCAGCGCGGGCGGGGCGGCCAACGCCGCCGCCCAGGACTCCTTCTGCGCCGGCACGTCCTGCGTGATC
>Ga0126381_100001128_pt1 | contig 28968 bp, 24 predicted proteins | sample PanSoiMetPlot_28_FD_96465 | JGI IMG/M metagenome (GOLD analysis project Ga0126381, IMG submission 96465) | Tropical forest soil microbial communities from Panama - MetaG Plot_28 | ecosystem: Environmental > Terrestrial > Soil > Tropical forest > Bulk soil | place: Panama | collected 2016-02-17
GCGCATCCGCGTTGCTTCGATGAAGATGATGTCGCCGCCTACCGGCGTCCACACCAGCCCCACGGCAACGCCGGGCCGCTTGACACGCTCCTCAACTTCCTTTTCCGTGCGGAACTTCGGCACTCCCAGAAATTCGCGCACCACTTCTGGCGTAACGACCATCTTCTCCGTTTTGCCTTCGGCGATTTTGCGCGCCTGCTTCCGTGTGATGGTGGCAATTTCGCGCTCGAGATTGCGGACTCCGGCCTCGCGCGTGTAGCTGTGAACAATCTCTTGGAGTCCCTCGTCGGTGAACTGGATCTGTTCGTCCACTTTCAAACCGTGCTCGGAAGCCTGCTTCGGGATCAGGTATTTGTGGGCGATGTGCAATTTCTCTTCGCCGGTGTAGCCAGGCAGCTCGATAATCTCCATGCGGTCGCGCAACGGCTCCGGAATTGGATCCATCCAGTTCGCTGTGGCGATGAACAGCACCTTCGACAAATCGAATGGCACGTCGAGATAGTGATCGCGGAACGCGTTGTTCTGTTCCGGATCGAGCACTTCCATCAGCGCCGATGACGGATCGCCGCGGAAATCGCGTCCGAGTTTGTCGACTTCGTCCAGCATCATCACCGGATCGTTGGTTTCCGCGCGCTTCAGCCCTTGAATCACTTGGCCTGGCAGCGCGCCAATGTAGGTCCGGCGGTGGCCGCGAATCTCCGCCTCGTCGTGCATACCGCCAAGTGCGATGCGCACGAATTTGCGCCCCAGGGAACGAGCAATGGACTTGCCCAGCGAAGTTTTGCCCACGCCCGGAGGCCCAACAAAGCACAAAATAGGTCCCTTCATCCCCGGCTGGAGTTTTTTCACCGCCAGGTAATCCAGGATGCGCTCTTTCACTTTCTGCAAGTCGTAGTGATCTTCCTCGAGAATCGCGTGCGCTTTGGGAATGTCAATCTCTGACGCGCCTGAAGACTTGCTCCAGGGCAGCGAAGTCATCCATTCCAGGTAGGTGCGCGAAACCATGTACTCAGCCGAAGCCGGCGTCATCTTCGCCAGCCGCTTCAACTCGCGGTCGCATTCTTTTTTGGCTTCGGCCGGCATCCCGGCTTCTTCCACCTTTTTCCGGAGTTCATCAATTTCCTGCGTCGAATCGTCCGATTCGCCCAATTCCTTCTGGATCGCCTTCATCTGCTCGCGCAGCAGGTATTCGCGCTGGTTTTGGCTGACCTGTTCCTGCACTTGCTCGTGAATCTTCGAGCGCAGCTCCAGAACTTCCAATTCCTTCGAGAGTTCGCGGATCAGGATTTCCAGCCGCTTGCGCACGCTCGGCGTCTCGATCAATTCCTGTCGCAAAAGCGTGGCAAGCGAAGGCAGCATGCCGGCGATGAAGTCCGACAGCTCGCCGGGATCCTCGATGCTCATGGCTTTGGATTGCAGGTCATCGGACAGTTGTGGCGAATGGCTCACAACTTCACGGAAAAGGTCCTGCGCATTGCGTTGCAGCGCCTCGAGTTCCGCATCCACCTCGCCAATGATGTCTGGCTCCGGCTTAACCTGCGCCTTAAGGAATGGCCGAAGATTCACCAACTCGACGATTTGAATCCGCTGCAAGCCTTCCAAGAAGACCACCACGTTGCCGTTGGGCATTTTTACGGTCTTATGCACCCGCGCTATGGTTCCAACCTTATGCAGGTCGGCGGCAGCGGGATCCTCAATTCTCGGGTCAAGCTGGGCGACCACACCCAGCAGCTTATCCTCGCCTTGCAAGGAGCCAACCAGCGCCAGAGAGCTTTCCCGCCCTACGGTCAGCGGAAGCATGGCCCCCGGAAAAAGCACCGTGTCGCGCACCGGCAAGATTGGCAGAACCTCCGGTATGAAAAGTTTTTTCTCAGCCATATAGTCCTCAAGTCTACCAAGGGGATGCTTGTTGAACCCCTCTATTCGCGATTAGATGCCGCCAAAATGCAAACGTTGTGCAGCAATGAAGCATTAAATCTTAGTCGAGAACACTCACATGTTACCGCAAATCTCCCTCAGCAGCAACTGTTATTCTAATAGTCTTATTTTCTGTTACTTACGGCGATACTAAGTCAGTTGGCCTTTCTTCTCGTCCCCTTGAAGTTGCTGATCACGTACTCCTTGGCCTGTTCCTTGGTCTTGACTTGTCCTTCGAGCTGGGAGTCTTCGACGCACCTGAGAATTCGTGCAAACTCTGGGCCAGGCCGAAGGCCCATCGCCAGGAGATCGTACCCGGTGAGGAGGCGTTCCGGCCGTACCTGCTCAGGCGGTGTCTGGTCGAGGAAGTGCTGAACGAACTCGTATGAATCCAGGTGCCGGTGGCTCGAGAGGCAGTCCAGACGATGCAATTCCAGGTGCTCGTCAAACCGGGGCAGACGGACAAAACGCTTTAGGGTGGCTTTCTTCATCGCCTCCACGGCCCCAAAGCGCATGTGATTCCCCACCAGCGCCGCAATCTGCTCCGTTTCCTCGTTCGAAAAGCGCAGCCTTCGGCAAATCTCTTCCGCCATTTTCACGCCCACGTCCACATGATGATTAAACCGGATGCGGTCGCCTGTTTCTTCGGCGGACTGGAACGTCGGCGGCTTCCCAACGTCGTGCAACAGTACACCCCAGGCCAGTGTCGGGGAAGCGCCTTTTGCAAGTTGTTGCAGCATGAGCAACGTGTGAATCCACACATCGCCTTCCGGATGAAACTCCGGTGGCTGCTCCACGCCCTTCATCGCCGCGACTTCGGGTAACACTTGTCCGAGGAGCCGGGTATCGTCCAGCAATTCGAACGCTCGCCGCGCTGCTCCTTCCGTGAGCATCTTGGTAAGTTCTTCGCGCAGGCGCTCTGGAGACACTTGCTGTATTTCCTTGACCCTGCGGCGGATCGCGCGAAACGTGGTAGGTTCAATCTCGAAACCAAACCGCGCGGCAAAACGTACCGCACGCATCAAACGCAGCTTGTCTTCCGCAAAACGAAGCTCGGGATCGCCGATGGCGCGGATGGTCCCCGCGCTCAGATCCTTCTGGCCGCCGACGAAATCCAGCACCTCGCCGGTATCGTGTCGCATCAGCAAGCCGTTAATTGTGAAATCCCGGCGCTGCACGTCCTCTTGCGGCGTTTTCGAATAAACCACGCGGTCCGGATGCCGGCCATCGCTGTAGCCGATGTCCGAGCGGAAGGTCGCGACCTCCACTTTCAAGCCGTTCCTCGGGATTAAGATCACACCGAACTGCGCGCCAACGGCCACACTGTCCGGAAAAAGTCCAGCCACTTCGACGGGCGTCGCGTCGGTAGCCACGTCGTAATCCGCCGGCTCGCGTCCTAGCAAAAGATCGCGTACACAGCCGCCCACCAGCAGCCCCTGATGCTTATTGCGCTGTAGCATCTCGCAAATCGAATTGGCCAGGTCCCGCGCCTTCATGGTCCCGATTATGCGCCACTTCGTCTAGAAGAGTCTCGGCTCCATAGCAATAAGATGAAGCGCACAAAAGTTCCCCACGCTTGTCTTCCGCTTTGGGCTTGTAACTTACAACTCAGGACTCACTTATTTGCTTCGGAACACTAGGCAGGTAATGTCGTCAGATTGCCGCGTGGCGCCTACGAATTCATCCACGCGCTTCATCAGGAACTGCAGCGTTTCCTGCGCGTTCCAGTCGGGCAGGTTGCGAATCGCCCCTTGCCAGCGGCTGTTGCCGAACTCCTCGCCCGATTCGTTAAACGCCTCAACAACGCCATCCGTGAAGAAAATCAAAGCGTCGCCAGGCCGCAGTTCTAATGCGGCAGTTTGATATTCCGCTCCCAGCTTGATCCCTAGGGGCAGGCCGCCAACCTCCAGCGTTTCGAACGAGCCATCCGCGTGCCGTAAGATCGGTGCATTATGGCCCGCATTCACATACGTGAGGCGCCGCGTCGCGGGCTCGTATTCACAAAGAACCGCCGTTGTGAACCGCCGTCCATCCAAGCTGTACGCGGAAGCATAGCGGTTCAGACGGGTCACAAGCTCTGCCACGGCCACGCCTTCGCCAGCAATTGTGCGCAAGCTGGCTTGTAGCGTGGCCATCAAAAGCGCGGCCGGCACGCTTTTTCCGGCCACGTCCGCAATCACCATCACCAGCCGGTCACGCTGCTCATCCGGATAAAACGCATCGTAATAGTCGCCAGCCACGGAATTCTGCGGCCGTGTCGCAAAAGCAATGTCGGCTTCCGGGACTTGCGGCGGTTCGGAAGGCACAAGCCACATCTGGATCTCGCGCGCGATTTCCAAGTCGCGTTTCATGGTCACTTTGTCGGCGAGTTCCAGCGAAAGCAGCAACAGGAAGAGCAGGGCCGCAATCCCTACGAAATTCACGTCAAACGAAAAATTTCTGCCGAATTGAAATTTAAATCCCGACATCACCAGCATAACCAACGCGGCGAGCAAGAGGACACGCCGCGCTGGCGTCATCTTCATCAACATGGACCAGAACAACGTTTTCGCGATGTGGAAGAGGCGGTAAACGCCCTGACGCCTTCGCAGCTCCTCCTCATCCGCTTCCTTCATGTAAAAGCTGTAGCTTGCTCGCGCGTCGGCGGTGAACTGCGACCACAGTTCATCGATCTGTCGGCCCTCGCTTACGCGTTCCCAGAAACCCCGTACGCGCTGGCCGTGACTGTAGCCCGGCTGGGAAGAAGAGACATCTGGAGTTGAGGGGCTTGCGTTCATGAGATACCTATACGCTGGTTAGAGTATAGGCCATTCAAGGAAGTTATGTCGGAAACGCAGGCTTTCAGGGACTTACGCTAGTCCTCGCGTTTGTAGTCGTGCTCGTCCGCAGAAAGCGATCCGCCAAACTGCACTTTCCCGAAACCGAATCGATCCCGCAAACGGTCGGCAGCCTTCGTAAGCTTTGCGAGCTTCTCGCGCCGTTCTTTTTCCAGTAAATCGAGCTGTGCGTTGCCATGAGTGAAGCTGCTCAGGCTCACTCCCAGTAAACGCACTTTTCTCTTCAAATCGCGATGCTTCTGAAACAGCTCTTGGAACACGGCGTAAATATCCGAATCGAGTTGCGTCGGCTCCGCAAGTGTTTTGGCGCGAGTATGCGTTTCAAATCCTGCGTAACGAATCGTCAATGTGAGCGTTCTCGCGGCCAGCCCTGCTTCGCGTAGCCGCTTGCAAGCCTTTTGCGACAGGTGGCTCAGAATCGCGGCCATCTCATTCACATTGTTTGTGTCTTCTCCAAAGGTGAGATTGTGCGAAATCGATTTTGGCTCCGCATCAATCACGAATTCGTAGGAATCGCCGCCGCGCGCCTTGCGGTAGAGCGCGTCACCCCACTGCCCAAAAAGTTTCTCCAGCTTTTCGTGGGGAAGTGCGGCAAGTTGCTCCACCGTGTCGATGCCCAGCGCCCGCAAAGCTCTTTCCGTAACTTCACCAATCCCCGGAATCTTTCGCACCGGCAGGGGGGCCAGGAACCGCGCTTCGTTTCCCGGCGGGACCCACACGAGGCCTCTCGGCTTTGCCTGGTCCGAAGCGACTTTCGCCGTTAGCCGCGTCGTCGCCAGTCCGCCGGAGCAGGGAAGCGCTGTCTCCCGCGTGATCGTTCGAAGCAGCTTGTCGGCAGTTGCAAACGGCGGCCCGTGCAAGCGCTCCGTCCCTGCAAAATCGAGATAGGCCTCGTCAATCGAAACCATTTCCACCACCGGCGAGAATTTCGCGAGGATCGTCGCGACTCGGTCACTCCACTCGCCGTATTTTTCGTGGTGCCCGTCCAGAAAAATTGCATGCGGGCAGAGCCTTCCCGCCGTCCGCAGCGCCATCGCTGAATGAATTCCGTATTTCCGCGCTTCATAGCTGGCTGCGGAAACCACACCGCGCTGGTCTTTTTGTCCGCCAACCACAACCGGCTTCCCACGCAATTCCGGGCGGTCCAGCAATTCCACCGACACAAAAAACGCATCCATGTCCACATGCAGAATGGACGCCACCGCATCCGCCGCCCGCTCTTCCAGCGGTCCATGTTTCGCTCGAAATCGCGCCAGTTCCGGCACTGGACAATACCTGGCCTATTCCTTGGATGTCCCCTGCTCAGAGACGTGAGAATCAATTGCGACCGCCCTGAAGCTTTGCTCAATGCTCGGCATCCCGGGTAGCAAGGGTGGCAAGTTGTGATATGCAAACGTTCCGCGCACGCCGTGGAGGAGCGCCAACGCGATTAGTGCGCCAATCGTGAAGCTCCCGAGACCAGTGGGCGGCAAGAGGAAAATACGCAAAAGGACATACATTACAAGTCCAGCCGTCGCAGCGATTCGAGATTTCCGTCGGATGCCAAATGCAACGCCCGCGAAGAAAACCGAGGTAGCAAGCCCAAGGATGTCGAAATCGGACTCTTGCCCATGCAAAAACTCAATAAGAACAAAGATCAATGAAAAGATGGAGGCGATCACGGATATCCAAAACGCTTCCTCGATTGCAAAAAGCGCGTCCTTGCGGCTATTTACGCTCGGCCAGAACCATGCCGCCGTTAGAGTCATGAGCCTCTCCTGCAATTACAGGCTCGATACTACAGCTTTTCGGCGGCGACGACGCGGGGGATACCCGCGAGGTCATTGGTCACCCCGACCTTGGTCCACGTCGATGCGCCAAGCAAAGGCTCGACGGCAGGCAAACTGTTATGCCCGAGTTCGAGGACCAGAATTCCCCCCGACAAGAGACACTTCGCTGATTGAGCGATGAGGTCACCGTAAAGCTCGTAGCCTTCTTCGCCGCCGTAAAGCGCAATTTCGGGTTCATGCTCGCGGACTTCGCGCATCAGCGTAGCCGCTTCGCGCCGGCCAACATAAGGGGGGTTGCTAGCAATGAGGTCGAAAGCGTTTGGCTCGCCACTCGTCTCTCTCGACTCGCTACCCTCACCCAATAAGTTTGCTTTCACAAAACGCATGCGACCTATTACTCCGTGCCGTTCGGCGTTGCGGCGAGCCACGGCGAGAGCGGCCGCCGACACATCCGTGGCGAGAATTGTTGCGGCAGGAAGTTCCTTCGCCAGCGCGATGGCCATGCAACCGGAGCCGGTGCCGATATCGGCGATTCGTAGACCGGCGCCATCCGTCTTTTGACGTCGCCCCGCGCGAAATTCGCGAACCGCAAGACGATCGAGTGCGACCTCAATGAGATGCTCGGTCTCCGGGCGAGGAATCAAAACGTCGGGCGTAACCTCAAGCTCCAGCCCCCAGAATTCCTGCTTACCCGTGAGATGCTGCGTCGGTTCGCCGTTCGCACGCCGCTGAACAAGCGCCGAATACTGGTCCGCAACCGAGTCCAAGATTTCTTCCTCGGGGTGCGAATAAATCCACGTTCGGTCTCGGCCCAGCACATGCAGGAGCAACAACTCGGCTGCCAGCGTGTAGGAGGGAACTTGTGCGTCTCGCAACTGCCCGATGCCTGATTTCAGCAAGGTGCGAACCGATTTTTCCTTGAAAATCAGACTCATCCAAAAAGACTTTCCTTTTGATTGCCGCCGGCTTCGTCGCGACCCAGAGCGATGCCGTTTCCTGCATAAGCGCAGCGGCCGATGGCCAACCCGCCGAGAGCAGCATCCCCAATCGCCAGGCCTCCCATGGCTCGCCAACCGATCGCCACGCCACCCACGGCAATCAACGCCAGCGATGATCCGCCAAAGGAAAACAATCCAATGCCGAGGCCCCCGAATGTGATCACGCCCGCCGTCACTCCACCCATGGCTACCACTCCCGTGGCTACCCCTCCATAAGCAATCACGCCGTGGGCTTTTCGGCCAATCGACAGCAGCGGCATGCCAGCAATCTTCACTGGCGAATCGTACGAAGATATATGCTGGCCATGCGCACGGTAAACGGCGTAAACGGCAATATCGCCGGCCGCAACCGCGCCGGTCTGAATAATCGAAAAAAAAATGACCGTTCGCAGAATCGCTTTTCGCAGCTTTTGAGGGTTGCCGCTTAGTTTGCGCATCCATTCGGGGCCGGGTTCCGAGCCAGGACGGGTGAGCATGAGGCGCCTCCTTGCCGGTAGAGATGCTTTACAAGAGATTATGCCTCAGCGAGTTCCTGCTGGAGCCGTTCGGCTTCGTAATGGGAAACCAGCCCGTCCACCAGCGGCGCAAGTTTTCCGTCCATAACGTCGGTCAATTGATGCAGAGTCAAGCCGATTCGGTGGTCCGTCACGCGGTTCTGCGGGAAATTGTACGTGCGGATTTTTTCCGAGCGGTCGCCGGTTTTAATTTGTCCGCGCCGCTCCGCCACGATCGCCGCCTGCTGCTTTTCCTGTTCGAGTTCGTAGAGGCGCGCGCGCAGAACGCGCATCGCTTTCGCCCGATTCTTGATTTGCGACTTTTCGTCCTGCTGCGAGACGACCAAGCCCGACGGAAGGTGCGTGATGCGCACCGCGGAATATGTCGTGTTCACCGACTGCCCTCCGGGGCCCGAAGAGCAGAACGTATCAATGCGCAAATCCTTCGCCTCGATCTTGATGTCAATTTCGTCGGCTTCGGGAAGCACGGCCACCGTCGCGGCGGAAGTGTGCACGCGGCCCTGCTGCTCGGTCTGCGGAACGCGCTGCACGCGGTGCACGCCGCTCTCGTATTTCAGCTTGGAATAAACCTTGTTCCCCTGAATCGCGGCTACCACTTCTTTCATGCCGCCCAGCGAAGACGGCGAGCTTTCCAGCACTTCGACTTTCCAGCCCTGCGTTTCCGCGTAGCGCGAGTACATACGGAAAAGCTCCGCCGCAAAGAGGGCCGCCTCATCTCCGCCCGTTCCGGCGCGGATTTCGATCAGCACGCTCTTCTCGTCGTTCGGATCCTTCGGTAGAAGCAAGAGCTTCAGCTCGCGCTCAACGGTCTCTTTGCGCGCGGCAAGCTCCTTTTCTTCTTCATGCGCCATCTGCTTCATCTCGGCGTCGTCCGCTTCTAGGAAAAGCTGATGCGCGCCGGCGAGATCTTTCTCAATCTGCTTGTACTCGCGGTGTTTTGCGACGATTTCTTCTAGCTCCGCGTGCTGTTTCGCGATCTTCTGGAATCGCGCCGAGTCGCCCACCACTTCCGGGGAAGAAAGCTGTTGCGTCATCTCCTCGTAGCGCGAATCCAGCTGATCCAATTTTTCAGTTAATGTCAGCACGGCCATTGCAAATCCTTTCAAAAGAGCGAAAGTCGAAAGGCAAAATCAGAAAATCGAAGATGGGAAGATGAGTTCGAGGCGCTCCGCAAGGGAGCGTAAGGCGAGTCAGCTAATAAAACGCGGCGTACATCATTTTGCTCTGGTCCAAGAATAGCGCCGAACGACGAAACTTGCAATTGGATGCGTCGCGGGCTTCACTGGTAACGACTCATGAATAAAACGCGGGCATCATCTTTGGGGATCCTTACTTCCGCCATCCCACCGAAGCAGTCGGTACCTCCGCCCGGACAGTGCAAGGTGCCTTGCACTGTCCAAACATCGTCTTTCAACTTGGCCGTAAATGGTTCTTCAGACTCAATTTTCTTCTTGCCATAAACAGGTATGAGAACCGCTTCGCAGATTTTTACCGCAGTCTCAGAATTAGGAACGTACCCCTGGTTGGGCTTGTAGCCCTGTCCCGGTGTTAAGGTCGTCAAAAGCAGCGCCCCACAAATGAACGCATAGGCTCTCCTAAGCTGCCTTCCTCCTGGTCTACGATTGCTCCTTTGCGGCCCTGTATACTACGATGCCGCTAGGAATATGAACGAGGCCACTCGAACCATCTTGCAAGCAGAGGCTGTGCCCGCGCCCGAACCCCAGGGCGAGGCGGATCCCGGCTTTCTGTGGGATTTTTGGTATCCCGCCGCGCGGAGCACCGAGATTCGCGCGCAAAAACTCACGAAAGCCCTCCTACTGGAGGTACCGCTCGTTCTCGGTCGCACCGCCGAAGGAAAAGCCTTTGCGATGCGCGATTCGTGCCCTCACCGGGGCATCCCACTCTCCTATGGCAGCGTTGATGGAAACGTCGTAGAGTGTTCCTACCACGGGTGGCGCTTTGATGCTTGCAGCGGTCAGTGCGTCGAGATTCCTTCGCTCACTTCTCAGGACAAACTGAAAGTCGAGCGCATCTTTGCCGGCCATTATCCCTGCGAGGAGCGCAACGGCTACATCTGGGTTTACATGAATGCGCCGGGCAAGAAATTGCCCGAAAGCATTCCGAAAGCGCCGGCGCTAAACCTCTTTAGCGAAAAATACAAAATCACTCATCTTTCCTGCGAACTCCCCTCACACATTGACCACGGCATCATCGGCCTGATGGACCCCGCGCACGGCCCGTTCGTGCACCAATCCTGGTTTTGGCGCAAGCGCGCGAGCATTCACGAAAAAGCCAAGCAGTTCGAGCCGATTCCTAACGGTTTCCGCATGAGCCCGCACTCCCCGAGCACCAACAGCGCCCCCTACCAATTGCTTAAGAAAATTACCGGGGAGCCGGTGACAACCACGATTGACTTCGTCCTTCCCAACCTGCGCACGGAGATCGATCAGAGCGGCAAGCTCTGGTTTTCCAGCCGCGCTACGGTGACGCCCGTGCGCCGCGACCTCTGCCGCATCGATTTCGTCGCCGCGTGGAACCTGCCGCTTCCTGTTTTCCTGTTCCGCCCGTTTGCCAAGACCTTTCTACGTCAGGACCAGCAAACCATGATCCAGCAGGCCGAAGGTCTAAAGCACAACCCGCGCCTGATGCTGATTGACGACGCCGACCGCCAGGCCAAGTGGTATTTCGCCCTGAAAGCCAATCTTCTCGAGTCCCGCCGCACCGGGGCCCCCATGGTCCATCCCCTGGACGGCCCGATAACCCTCCGCTGGCGCTCCTAGCCGAAAAAAAAGACCAATCTCCTTGAAGCCCCTGCAGAAGTGGTTGCCAGTGCCTAGCGTAGAGAGGACAAGTCGAAGTTCACAGAAACAACGTCGCCTTCAGGCATGAGATCGACCGTGCGGAATCGGACGTAAAAGCGGTAGCGGGGAAGTCGAACTCAGGCGTGCCGCCAGTCAGGACACACGGGCCGCGTCGTCCGCACCTGGAGTTCGCATGGCTCCGAGAGTCATCCGGGGTAAGCTCGCGACCGCGGTTATAAATGCGAACTGCGAAGCCCTTCGAGAAGTCATGCGGGCGGGGAGGAAAGCCGGCGGAGGAGTTTGCGCCGGAATTCGCCGGGACCGCTACCATCTGGCCATAGGAGTCGGTCAGCTGGATTTTCACCGAGACGTGGACCACCTCTTCGCCCTTGTTGCGATAGTCGATTTGAGCCTGCTGGGCGCTGTAATTTCCGAAGTATTTATCAGCGTAAGCGACCATTTGCAGAAACGGCGTGTCGAAGAGAACCGACGAAATGTGCGGGCCGGTTTTGGGACGCGGAAGAAACTTCATGTACTTTTCGAGCAACCGTCGGTAAGTGCCATCATGTCTCTCACCGAGAAAGTAGGCCTCGCGAATCAGTTGCTCGGAGAGCGGAGAAGTGAACGCCAGGGGCATCGCACACAGAAGGACTGAAAGCAGAAAAGCGCCGAAGATCGTTTACGGTGCGTGCCAACAGAAGGAACCTTGAAGAGAGTATAACGCTAACGCAGGGAAGAAAGGTCGAAATCGACGCTCACGGGATCGCCTTCGCGGGGAGTCACTTCCACCCCAGCGGAATTGGACTTGAACGCGGTCGCCGGGAATTGGATATAGACGATGGCTCCTGTAAGCAGGCAACCACCATCCTCGGAGCACGAGTATTGAGGCTCGCCGGAGATGTCCTCGGTGGTGATCTCTTCGTCGCCGTCGGAGATGCGGTATTTGAAAGCGCGCCAAAATTCCGGAGAACGCTGATGAATCGCGGTTGGAGAGCCAGACCGTGAACGTGTGGGCACAGCGATGATGGCTCCATAGGACTGTGTGAACTGGATCTCTACCTGGATTTCGACGACTTCGTCGTGCCCTTTGTGATCGAGAGCCGCGCGCTGCGCGCTGTAGTCGGTTTGTCGGCTGGAGTACTGCACCAGAAGCGCAAAAGGCGTGAAGAACGTGATCGTTGCAATATGGGGCCCAGTCTTGGGAGCAGGCAGAAGCTTCGTGTATTTGTTCAGGAAGGCATACATCGATTCATCCCGCCGCTGCCCAAGGAAGTACGCTTCGCGCACCGCCTGTTCCGAAAGCGGCGTATCGTAAGCAAGCGCAGGCGCGCACAAGAGCAAAACCGATGAGACGAGCGCTAGAGAAGGTCGAACAGCTGGGATCACCGAAGGATCTCCTTACATTGTTAGACGGTCGAGGCTCAAGCGCGGTTTCTGTACGAGTGCGATCCTTGTTTCGCGGCCTTGTCCGAGGCACGCTCTGTTCTGCGCGAAGCAGCCCTATTGCTCAAAGACCTGCACGAGCGGCGGCAGCTTCCCCGTCTCATCGATTAGGTAGAGTACAGTGCCGTTCGTTACCGCGACCGTGTTGGCCCCAAGGTTGCCGGAGCCATCTGCGTTAATCGACAGAGCGGCGTTAAAGGGATTGGCGAGCGAGAGGCCGGACTGCGCGCCTATGTCCTGAACGCCCTGGAGGTTGCCCGAGGAAATCGAGGCTACTCCGGAAAGACCCGGGGCAGTGTTGTCGCCGGGTTCGCCGCTGCCAAAGAAGAAATTGCCGGATAGTGAGCTGCCGCTATAGTTGGCAGCGGGTTGTGTGTCGAAAATGCCGAAGCTCGCGGAAGAATCCGTGCCAATACAAAAGGCGGATACTCCGTCGAAAGGATTCGTCAGGTAGCATATCGGCGATGTCGCGGAATTCGCCCCAGTAATACGCAGCTCTCCGGCAACCGTCCCGAACAAGTAAGTGCCTGCGAGGCTCTGGGTGGAGGCTGTGCCGCCAACGTATTGATCTATGGTTCCCGAGACTGTACCGGAGGTGCTGGGCGTTCCGCTTGCGAAGTTCGCCAAACCGACGGAGGCGGATGACATGCCCGAGGAGCTGCCGGTGAAATGAAAGATGTAGGCTGGCGAAACAGACGAGGAGCTGAATGAACTGGGAGCGGCAATGGCGCGTCCGCTGAATTCCGGGCCCCCCGGGCCGAGAATCAGCGTGACGAAGAACAGTTCCGACGAGTTGATTACATAAACTTCTACGTTCACCGGTTGAGCCCCCGGCAAATTCATCTGCGCGCTGGCTACACCCGTGGATGTTGCAATGGGCTGGATAGTGGCGAAGTTACCAAGTCGTTGGATGCCGCCAGTTGTAAGCAATGCGCCGCCATCATTCTGGTCAAACGCGAGGTTGGAAGCGGTGCCTCCACTTTGCGTGAAGGAACCCGCCATAGCGAAATGAGCGAGCGAGCCGCCGGAATCATGCCAGCCGTCTACGCCAAAGGCATAGTTGGACGCAAGTGCACCAAGCGAGAAGGCTGTCGGATCCTGTCGGCGCAGAATGCCCGAAGCGCGCTCAGGTGTGGCCGATTGCTTGTTGAAAAAGATGATGTCGCCTTGGGAGGCGACGCCTCCGGTAATGCCGCCAAGGGCGAAGCGTAAGGTAAAGGTATTTTCTAGCTGGTCCGTTAAAGTGAGGCAGCCTCGGCGATCGGGGCCAACGGAGTACGAACTGGCCGTGGGAATGACACCAGCGCCCGAGTAGGCCATGTCGGAAAGGTAGGGGTTAAATTGGTCTTGCCCGCCGGTAATCTTTCCCGTGCCGTCCGCGGCGAAACTTGCGGCGTACAAAATCGGCGACACGGTTCCGGTTCCGTTTCCGCTCCAACCCTGCAGCATGATGGCGTATTGCCCGTTGAGGACGCTCTCATTGCCGCCCGCCCCACAAGCGGCGGCTCCGTCAAAGATGGTGAACGCGTCCGTGTCCGATCTGGCGGGGCTGTAAACGGAAGTTGCGATAATTGCAGGCATATTGCTTGGCGCTGCCGGCACACTGGCTGGCGGCGTGTAAACCACAGCGTACGGATCCGCTAGTGAGAGCGTGCCGCATCCGGGTGAGCACACTGTGCCGTTGGCAGTCAGCGTCCAGGTAACGCCAGCGTTGGTAGGGTCGTTTTGAATCATTGCTCGAAACTGCGCGGAGAAATTGCTCGCGGCTCCTGCGGCAAGCTCAGTGACCTTGCTACGGATGATCACAACGGTAGCTGGTACCGTGACAACAATCGAAGCGGACTTCGAACCTTGCGCTATTGAAGTGGCAGTGATCCTTACTGTGAGGTCTGCGGGTATCGAAGTGGGCGCGTCATAGGTTACCGAAGTTGCAGATTGATTTGTCAGCGAGCCGCAAGTAGCTCCTGAACAGCTTGAGCCAGAGAGCGACCAGGTGACCCCTTTGCTCGAAGTATCGTTCGCAACGATAGCGGAAACGCTCACCGTTTGCCCTTGTTGAACAGTCTGTGCCGAAGATGGAGTAAGGCCGACAGAAATCGGTGGAGAACTCGCGCAGCCCGAAGCTGTGTAGATTGCGAACAACAAAGCCAGGGGCGCTAGAAACCTCTGAAGAGCCGAAATGGAAAGGCGGAAGATTGAAATGGTGGACAACATGGGGCCCCCTGAGACCGGCTCGCAAAGTATAGAACGTATCTCGCGATCCTTCGGGTACAACCCGGAGTCCTCAATTTTGTTCCGTGCAACCAAATGACAAAACCTCTTGCGCTGAGGCGAGAATACAAAGGTCGTGATAAAACGGGAATCTGGACAAAGACCCTAGGCGTTAATCAGGTAGAAACCTCAGTTAAGAGTGTTCCAGAGGCTGACAGCTTGGGAGGCATGGGGTTCGTTTCCACTGTTTGGAACGGAAACGGAACGAATCTGGAACCCTGCTCGGTTTCAAATGCGGCGAGGTATTGGAGAAATCGAGCCAGACTTTGACGCCGCAGAAGTGCGAGCTTGCGGTGCCGTTGGGCGGGTACTGCTGGCAAAAAAGGTCAGCAATTGCTGGGCATAGATCCATCAAGGACGAGTTGCCCAAGCCTTTGCGGCTTGGAACGTCATTCTGTTTCTCCAGACCGAAGGATCGATATTCTCGCCAATTCGTGAGAGCGCGAGTTGGGCAGCAGCTTTGTCATCTGCGGAATAGGCCATATAGGCAAAACGGTTGTTCTTGAGATTTGTAAGGCCATACAGTTTCTCAAGAGCGACGTAGCCTTGTTTGATTTTTGGCCAGGACAAGTTCGAGAGGCTTGCTTTGTCGTCCTGGCATTGGCACACGCCTACGCTGGCAATTTCAAAATAGAGGAAGAGGCCCTCCTGGCCTCCCACTCGATTGGAAACCTCTTCCGCAAATGTTGCGACTTCTCCCTCTTGGCCATACCACTTGGGCAACAGGAAGTTAGCGTGTTCGCGATAGTAATGATAATAGCCGGGCTCGGAAGCAACCGCCTGATCGAGGAGTTCGCGTGCTTGGGCTTTGTCCCAGCCTTGCGCAAGCGCCACGGTTTGCATGGCCTCAAACCAGAAAGGATCCTTCTCTTTGAGCTGAGCCGCCTTTATCAGCATTTCCTGTGCTTTGGAAACGCGCTCGTTGAACAGATTCCAGCCGCCTTCGCTTACGCTGTCGGCGTATCCGTGGCCTCTTGCTGCCCACGCGTAACTTATGTATCCCTCCCCGAGGGCGATCCGGGGTGTGGGAGATTCCGGATAGGCAGCGATCCAGTCCTTGAGGGTCGCGAAATAGGCGGTCCACTCGGCGGCGGTGGCGTTCTGGCGTTTGTATGGCATTTCAACCGCATCATAAAACTTGTAAAGCTTCCAAACTCCGCCCGGGAGCCTGGCTTTTCCGGTACGGGCTTCTCGCGCAGCTTTCTCCAAATCGTCAAATCTCTTCTCCACGAGGGCCGATGCCATTTGAAACCAGTAGTCGTTTTCGCTGGCTGCGGAGAGGGCGGAGGAATTCGCCAGCCGTACCGTCGGCTTTGCGGGCGTAGCAGCGGTCGGCGTTTGGCGCGAAACCCGCCCGTACTGACGCACGATTTCGCTGATGTCAAGCTTTTTGTTGGATCGGTCTTCGGGCATTTGTCCGCGAGATAGACTCGCCAACGCGAGGCCCAGGAGAACCGGCAAAAGGCAGTGAAGCCATGATAAGCGCACACGTTTGGTTTGAGTCATGCTGTAAATTCTACGAAGGCGAACTTCTCGCGGAATACTGTACCGAAGGGCAAACCGCCTTGCGTCATGGGGCACAACGCAAAAGCTAGATGCGGCGGGGGGTGTTGGGAAAATCGAGCCAGACTTTGATGCCGCAGAAGTGCGAGCCTTCGGTGCAGATCGGCGTCGTGATGCCCGCTCGAAGATGGCAGGGAGGGCCGATGTAACGCGCGAGATCGGGATGGACCTCGCGGAGTTGCGCGATTTCGTCCATAGAAGCTTGAAAGATTTCTTCCTGCGCGTTGAAGCACGTGCGCATGGTCCATTTGTGAAGCAAATGAAGAAGCGAGCCGGATTCGTAGAGACGGATGGATTTGGCGTTGGGGAGAACGTAGAGCGCGATTTCAAGCGGCACGCCACGGTCAATAAGCTGATTCTTGGCGGACCAGGCGTCATGCATGGCGCGTTCGTAAGTTTCTTTGGCTCGCGGATTCGCGGCCAAGAGCATGGGCGTGATGTAATCGGGCTCGCGCGTGTCGGCAAGCGTCAGCAGCGGGCGCGAGCCGGGAACCATGCGGTGTCGCTGATCCTGGCTGTCCGCGGTGTGGCTGATTTTCTTGGCGAACGTGTAGTTGGCATGCTGGAGCGCGCGCATCATCGGCGCGTGCACACCGACGTTGAGCGTTTCCAGGCGATAAAGATTGCGCGCCGGGTTGAGCAGGCGGTCGAGGGCTTCGGCGTCGGAGCATTGTGAAGCGGTGAAGCCGGCCACGCCGCGATAGGATTCGGCGATAATGCGAAGCGCGTTCGGCGAATAATCCACGAGCCGGGAGGTCTTGCCGTTGAGCTGCGCGTCGAATTCTCGCGCGAAGGATTCACCAGCAGAAGGGGCGGCTTTCGCATCTTTCCATTCCGGAAGCTCTTCCAGCGGTTCCGTTCCAAAGCGCTCGAAAAACTGAGGGTCAATCGTTTTCACTTGCGAAACCATTTCGCTGATGACGGTGCGCGCTTCGCTCGGTGTATCGGAAGCTGAGCACATACGCCAGAGGCGGTGCAGAACGATGCCGGAGACCGTGTGCACCATGGTCGTGAAGGCGGCGACCGGAAGAACGTAGCGCGCGATCTCGATGGCACGTTTCTCGGCGGACCGTTCGATTTTCTGCAAGCGCTTGGGATGCGACATCGGGCTGACATGCCAGATGTCGTTGAGGATGTCGCGCGCGTCGCCGATTAGCAGAGCGGAAAGCTCGCGATAGTAATTCCAGGCTCTCGCAATGGCACTTTCATAGATTTCGCGGCATTGCGGATTGAAATAAAGATCGACAGGAGGTACGTAGGCCTGCGCGCGGTCGAGACGGACATAGCGCTGGCTTTGCTGCTCTGAATTGTAGAAAGGATGCGCGTGCAGGAAAGACCAGACGAACTGGCGGCTGATGTTTTCGAGGCCGAACTCGAAATGCGCGTGCTGGTAGACCGTGTGGTGCCCGCTATAAAACGTGGCGGCGCCGATGTTGAGGCGCTGCTTATCCGTTATTTCTTCAGGCGTGATCAAGCGCGGAGCGTAGCAGGTGCGCGCGGCGGCGATGGCGGAATCAAAAGGATGCGCGAAGGCATTCCGGAGGGTGACGCGGGGGGCGCTGGAATCGACGTGCTCGCCGGGGTGCGAACTGTCGAACATGCGAGATTGGGTGGCCACGTTGGGAGGCTATTTTACACGCGCGGGTTGATTTAACACAGAGTTCTCAGGAGTTCACACAAAGAAAGCGAAGAAAGAGAGGTTGACGCACAGGCGAGAGAGCCTGTTCCACTGAAACATAATCGCTCAGCTGAAAAAATGACTGATTGTTGAGCCTACTTTTTGGCGGCGGCTTTGGAGGCGGCGTCGGCGTATTTCTTGGTAAAGCGCTCGACACGGCCCGCGGTGTCTACCAGCTTTTGCTTGCCGGTGAAGAACGGGTGGCAATTTGAGCAGATTTCCACGCGCAGCATGTCGCCTTTAATCGTCGATCGCGTCTGGAACGTGTGCCCGCAGGCGCAGTGCACCGTCACGGGATGATAATCGGGATGAATACCGGGTTTCATGGGGCTGCCTTTCGTCGCGTCCGGTCTGCACGGCAAACCCGGCAAAGCCAGGGAATACGGCCGCGTCGCTAGGTCGCGAGCAATTCTTAATCATACGCGAAGAGTCAAATTTCGCAAAATGGGATAGATTTGGGTCCGTTCTGAGGTTCGGCGAGGAGGCGATGTGATGAGAATCGGGATAGGGATTTTAGCGGCCGGAGTTTTGTTATTTGGGCTCGCTGGCGCTCGAATCAGAGCACGAAATTTGAATGCCGATGCGCGCAGCGAGATTGACGCGTTCAACAAAAGGTTTGTGGAATTGCATCTGAAGATGGACACGCCCGGCACTATGGCAATGTGGTCGGATGACGGCGTGGACTTGATGCAGGGTGAAGCGCCGATTGTGGGGAGAAAAACCATCACGGCTTGGGTGGAAGGCGTTCTGGCGAAAATTCCCGGATACAAAGTGACGAAGGAAGAGATGGAGTTTCACGACATTCAAGTCTGCGGAGACTGGGCGACGGAATGGGCGACCGAGCACCAAGTGGCGAAAGCGCCGGAAGGGAAACCCGATTTCGACGGCTACGGAAAGATGGCCTTGGTGCTGCATCGCGAGCCGGGCGGCGAGTGGAAGATCAAGCAAGAAATGTGGAATGTCTCGCCTAAACCCTAAAGAATCAGACTTGGGTTTCAGCAAGCTTGGCTACTCTTCCTCGAACTGCCAGCGGGTGACGGCGTCGGCGAAATTTTCCGCGTGCTCATCCTGGGCGAAAGCAACTTTCGGCTGAACCCGAAAAACGCAGCCATCAGAGGCCATCAGAAGCGGCTCAACGTCGCCGCCATATTTAGCGTTGTAGACTTTTGCTACCTGCTTCCAGATCGAGCGGTCGCTGATTTCTTCTGCGGTTCCTTCGAGGATGATTGCCTGGTCAGCATCTTCGGTCCCAATCACTACGTGTGGCTGCGCAGCAATATTTCTTGCCTTGCGAGTGCGCGGCCCCGTGCTGAACCAGAAAGCATCCTGCCACCAAATTCCCCAAACAATCATGAGGTGCGGGCGTCGGTCAGGACGTGTGGTGGCAATCCAATAGTTGTGCGACTGTTCGAGCCGCTCCAATGCCCACGGCCAGGGTTTCAGATTCGTGATGTCTTCGGATGATTTCGAGAGGGCATCGGGCCAGTAAGGCCGGCTGGCTCTTGGTTCGTGCATGGAAGGTCCTTTCGGGAATGACTGACGGACTGAATTGTAACAGCAGGCTGGGGAAGCGGCGGAGTGAATGACAGCTAAGGGAGAACCGAGATGTAAGATCGAAGAATAGAGATCAGAAAGCAGAAACCGCCCGCGCTTCTGCAATTCGCTCGGTCCATCAAGGAGGAAACACGTGGGGGTGTCAGCGAGCGTGATCGATCGCGTTGCGCTAACAAACTCAGGAGACGAACGTGCAGCCGACGCGCGTGCCTCCCTGCGCCGTCGGCTGTTTCCAAATGGGCTTCAGGTTGACGCGCACGGGGGGGAGAATCGGGACGTGAAGGACAGCGAACAAATTCTCCGGAATCTCTTCCTGGGAATCGAACTCGATGGCCACCCCGCCAAATCCTAAGTCGAGAACACGAGCGCGCCTTCCGCCTTGTTCGCCTAGAACAGCATAGGCATTTGTGCCAGCCATTGAAACGCGCTCGGCTTTGCGCTGAACCGCGAACATGCGAGCGGGCGTGGGAACCACTTGCCCTGCAGGAGGCGCGGGGCTGACGGTTGCGTGGGCCTCAAGATTGTTTTCTGTTTTTTCCGGTGTGCGCTTCGTTTCGATGGAAATCGGAGGAGGTAGCGGACCGGGAGTCTCTGCTGATGAAGTCGAAGCGGGCGCGGCTTCCGCTGAATCGGTTTCCGCGCGTCTCGCGCCGTTGACCGTTTTCCTGTGATGGTCGTGCTTTTGGCGGTAAAGGCGCTCGTCCGCAATCCGGATGAGCTGATCTGCTTGCTCCGCGTCCTGAGGGAAGATTGCGATGCCGTGGTCCATGCTGACGGTCACTTCAAGCTGGAGCGGCCGGAGCATCTCGGCAAAAACGGTTTCAACGCGGCGGCTGAGGGCAAGAGCCTGCTGCGAATCCGTCTGCGGCAAGAGCAGAGCGAACTCATCGCCGCCGATTCGGAAGGCGGAGTCCGAAGTACGCAGTGCCTTTTTGAGCGTGGCGGCTGCAGCCCGCAACACCTCATCGCCTCGCGGGTGGCCGTGCTTGTCGTTCACTTCCTTAAAGCGATGCAGGTCCAGGATAACGAGGCTGAGCGGTTGCGTGTACCGCCGAGCGCGGTTCAATTCTTTTTCGAAGGACTCTCCGAAGAGTCTGCGATTGTAAAGACCCGTGAGTGGATCGGTGACGGCATTCAATTCGAGTTTTTTCAGATCTTTATGCTCGATGATAATGGGCATACACAGGAAACCAGAGGACGCTAGCACATCCATCAGAGCGGCTTTGAAAGCAATCTGTCGGCCGGCCGGGTCCGTCATCGCGCGGCGGCGAGCAATAGTTTCGTCCCACACTTGAACGCACTCCGGCTCGCGCAGCTCGACGTGAGCGATTGTGCGCAGAAACCGTTGTAGGAATTGCCCGCGCGCGGGCAAGTCAAGGCTCTCGAGCGTGTCTGCAAGCAACTCGAGATACGTATCCTCAACCGGCAAACGCGGGGGCGCAAGGGCGCCGGGGCTGGGCATATCCGGAATGACCTAACCTCTGCCTATCCCCGCGGGGTATGGGGCAAGCATGTAAATTGTTCTACAACTCATTGGAGCAACCAAGAGGCCATTCGTACTAGACCTCGGTCACCCGATCGAGCCGACCTCCCAGAAAGGTCGGCATGCTATTACAAAATAGCGGGAAAAACGAGGCAAAATAAATGAAAATCGGTGTGCCCTTACAGCCCAATGTAACAAAAGTTCCCCGCCCTGAAGCCAGAGGCCAGATTTGGTGTCTTAAGTTATTCGAGCGGGTGGATGAACTGTAGGCCGAACAGGCGAATGTCGCCGGCCATGTTCTGTCGCAATACCCGAGCAAGGATAGGGGGAGTCTCACTGGGAACTACGCTGTTGGATGCGGGTGAGGGAGCTGGGACCGTCAGATGAACTGTTTGATTCGTACGAAGAATATGCTGGGAGGTGATGCAAGCCCCGAAAGCGCTGATATTCAGGGTCTTAGTAAGCTCAATGAATTCGGAGCCCGAGGCGTCTGTGCCGCGAACGAATACAGGAATCTGCAAACGAATGCGGGGCGAGCGCCGTATTGAGCGAGTTTCCAAGCCTTTCTTCTCCGGAATTATTCTGGTCGACACTGGGCCCCCCGGATAGTACTACGGACATAGTACGGGATTGTAGCATCTGGATTGCCACACAAGGCAATCCAGACTCATTATAACCCTTCTATTAAGAATAGGTTATAAGGAAATTCTATTGTGGAAATGTTTTGCCCTACGCACTTATGGCTTTGAAATCCACTGGATTTCCGCAAATGTGCAAATGGAACGCTTTTACCATTGACTCCGTGGCAGGCACTCTGTAAGGATGAGCATCCGGCAGCGGGAAAATATTTACCACACCCCATAGAGGATAGAACTAGTACATGAGCGGAAGGATAGCCATTCCCCCCGTGGCAGAGGATCGCAGCCGCCGGTCCCTTCCGTTAGGATGGGTGAGTCGGCTGCTCGACACGTTAGAAAAACCATTACTTGTGACCGATCGCGGTGGAGCACCATTGCTCATAAACGCGCGGGCGCGGCAGATTCTGGAAACGCAGGGATTCAAGGAAAACGACGAACCCAATCTCTTTAGCGATTTGCTCAAGCTGGATTCCGCTAAAATTTTCGCCCAAGTGGAGCAAGGAGAGCACGAAGTCAGCGTTCGCATTGGGCCTGCTGACAATAGCGCTGGCGCGCACATTCAATGGATGCCGGAGTCTGATTGGCTGGTAGTCGAAATCGAAAGTAGAACGGGAAAGCCCATTGAGCCAGACGCTGCAACCCAACTCACGGTGCAAGAGCTTCTCCAGGAACGTGAGATCACTTACAGAAACCTGCTCGCGGCGTATCTGAAATTGCAGGAAGTGAACCGACAGAAGACTGTTTTTCTTGCCTCCGCCGCGCACGAATTGAAAACGCCGCTGGCCGTCATCAAAGGTTACTACGATTTGCTGCTTGCGGGTTCCCTCGGGCGGCTGACCGACAAACAGCGAGACATCCTGGAAGAATCCAAAGAGAGCTGTGAACGCCTGGTGCGGCTGGTTTCCATGTTCCTGAATTACTCGGCGCTGGAAAGCGGCAAGCTGGTTTTGCAGCTTCGCGAGAACGACTTGCGTGATTGCCTGGACGAGCTGTCGAAACGTTGGTCGGAAGCCTTTCAGCGCAAGGGCGTGCGCTTGGAAGCGAATATCGATCCTTCCATTCCGACGTTCCGCTTCGACTATCAGAAAGTGCAGCAGGTTGCGGCCAATCTGCTCGACAATGCGCTGAAGCACACACCAAGCGGGGGCACTGTCGTGATGAAGGCGGGACCGCATTTCTGGGAGCGCCGGGTCGCAACCATGGCTCCCGTCGAAGAGCGACGGAGATTTCGTTTGCCGAGGCCCAACAGCGTCGAGGTCAGCGTGAAGGATTCCGGCGCGGGCATTCCAGCCGAGCACCATCAGGAGATTTTCGAAGATTTTGTGAGAGTCGACAGAAATACTTCAGGAATGGGGCTGGGGTTGGCGATTGCAAAACGCCTTATCCAGGCTCATCGCGGAAAGATTTGGGTAGAAAGCGATCCCGGCGGAGGAAGCCGGTTCACCTTCTTGTTGCCGATGGATCAGGGTTAACGCAGAAAAAGATTTGCGGAAGAAAGGGAAGAGCCAATGGCTGAGAAAGAAAAAATCTTGGTGGTGGATGACGAGCCGAGCATTCGAAAGTACCTGCAAACCCTTTTGGAAGTGGACGGGTTTGACGTGGAGGCCGTCAGTTCCGGCAGGGAAGCTCTGAGCAAAGTGAAGAAAGGCGAACGGCCGGACTTCATCATTCTGGACGTTTTGATGCCCGAAATGAACGGCATCGACACGCTGAAGGAGTTGATGGAGGTCGACCGCAGCCTGAACGTAATCATGCTGTCATGTTCGAATGAAGTGGGAACTGTTGTAGAAGCCATTCGCATTGGCGCGCACGATTACCTGACGAAGCCATTCGAAAAAACAGAGTTGGATGCGGCGATGCTGAAGTCGCGCCAGAAGAAGCAACTGGCGTCGGAAAACCAGGCGCTCCGCGATTATTGCGACCAGGTGACCGAAGACTTGAGCTTTTTAGCGGCGAGTCCGCAGATGGTTCGCATCCGGCAACAAATCCTGCAAATTGCCCCAGTGGACGTACCGGTGTTCATTTGCGGCGAAAGTGGCGTAGGCAAAGAAGTGGTTTCGCGCATGATCCATCTGCGTTCGAAGCGGCGGAACCAGCCATTTGTGAAAGTTAACTGCGCGGCGCTCCCAGGAGAACTCCTGGAATCGGAACTCTTCGGATTCGAACAGGGCGCTTTCACCGGCGCAGTGCGAAGCAAGCCCGGCAAGTTCGAGCTCGCCAATAGAGGCACGATTTTCCTGGATGAAATTGCCGAAATGAGCACGCACTTGCAGGCGAAGCTGTTGCACGTTTTGCAAGATCATCAGTACTCCAGACTGGGTGGGCGCCACATGGTCGAAACCGATGTGCGCGTACTGGCCGCAACCAACGTGGACGTGCACGAAGCCATGAAAACGGGGCGATTTCGCGAAGATTTGTATTATCGGTTGAACGTGTTGTCCATCAACGTTCCTCCACTGCGCGAGCGCACCACGGAAATCCCGTTGCTGTTCCAACATTTCCTCCAGAAGTACAGCGAGAAATACGGCAAGCCCGGACAACCGCCCTCCAAGCATCTGATGGACGCAGCTGTAAATTACCCTTGGCCCGGAAATTTGCGCGAGTTGGAGAATTTCGTAAAGCGCTACGTCATTCTCGAAGACGACGAAGGCAGCTTGCGCGAGTTGGTGGAGATGTCTTCCACGCGGCAACGAACGTCGCCTCGCGAAGAGCCAGCCCCTCCCAAGGAGCAGGGGCTTAAAGCGCTGGTGCGCGGATTGAAAGATGAAGCAGAAATGGAAGCAATCGCCGACGCGTTGGAGAAAACCCGTTGGTGCCGCAAAGATGCCGCCAAAATGCTCGGAATCAGTTATAAGGCCTTGCTTTACAAGATGCGGCAATTCAACCTGGATACGCCGCGGACGCGGAAGTCAGCAGCCGAGGACACCTCAGCCGTGGGGACGACGAACGGCTAGAACCAGCAAGAAGAAGAAAGCGATATACTCCAAAGGGATATTTAGGTTATTTTATCCCACGCCAGACCCTACGTGTGCTTGAACCAAGTACAGGGAATTTGGTTCGAGGGCTAAACGAACGGCATTCGGAATTTTAAGTATCTCGGGCTAAATTCAAAGAAGGGAACGCGGCCTACAGACAGTCCGCGGCGTGTACGCAGGGATGGGCGGCACTACTGAGCGTCGTACCAGTCGGCGCTATGATCTGACTTTGCCGGTTCTTGTTCGCGTCCCCACCGAAAAGTCATCGGATTCGCGGAAAGGCAAGACCCGCGACATTTCCACGCGAGGTCTCTATTTCGTGATGGATCAGGACCCTCAGGCCGGCTCACGGCTCGATTTAATCCTGACTTTGCCTACTGAACTTACCAGCGGTACGGAGGTCCTGGTGCGTGCATTAGGGAAAGTTCTTCGCGTCGAGCCGCGCATCGAGGACGGCAACACGCGAATGGGCGTGGCCGCTGTCATCGAAAGATACGATATCGTCCGCGCGGAAGCCGCGTCGGCGTGAAGCAGGATCCCCGCTAGCCTGCAAACCCATTAAGTGACACTCTGGAATAGACCTCTCCCGGCCTGTCAGAACCGGCAGTTTTCGGGGGTCGTCTTTGTTTGGAACATATCTTGCTCCTAGGAAGGAAAAGGCCTAATATCCGGCCAAATCAGACTGCGGAGGCGTCCAATGCGAGTTGGCGACTTAATCGGTTCCCGCAAGGAAGTCTATACTGTTTCCGAAGAGACCAGCGTTCACGAAGTAGCGCAATATCTGCGAGCAAAACAGGTGCGCACAGTCGGCGTTCTGGGAGCGAATGGCAAGCTCACAGGCGTCATTTCGCAGAGCGACATCTCCGACAAAGTGGCTGCGGAAAACAAGTGTCCCGCCTGGATGAAAGCCGCGGACATCATGACGCGAGAACTGGTTACGGTCACAGCCGAGAAGACGCTCGATGAGTGCCTTCTCCTTATGGAACAAAACGGCATCTTCCATCTGATCGTGCTGAACCAGCATGGCGAATTCGGCGGAATGCTCTCGGTCAAAGACATCCTGAGAGTCGTGGCGTCCGATGAAAAGGCGCGTGCCGACCTGCTGGAAGCCTTCATCTTCCCCCAGAGATAACTGGTCGGACGACCCTTGGAAACACAGCAAAAGAGAGAAAATTGTTTTCGTCTGTGGGACAAGTTTTTACTATTTGGGATATAGAAAATCAGTGCTTTTTGGCTTGCGAGTACTACAACCAGACTTTCCTTCTTCCCTCCAACCTATTGTAAATAAGCAGTTTAACAATAGCGCTCGCTTTTGATTTCTCATTAGAACCGCCTCGTTTGTTGGCCTGTCGTGTGCTTTCCATTCCCCAGCCATTACCATCTGCGAACATGTCTGCTGAACGACGAACAAAAAACGGAGGCCCCGAACTGGCTAGTGTCTTGCCGCCCGAAGACGTGTTGTTTGGGCGTTCCGAGGCTATGAAAGAGATCCGAAAGCGCGCCACAAAAATCGCCGGAACGAACATTCCGGTATTGTTATGCGGCCCAAAGGGAAGTGGCAAAGAAGTTCTGGCCCGGTGGATTCACAACCATTCCGGAGTAGCAAGCGGGCAATTCGTCAAGGTCAATTGTGCCGCGATCCCGGGAACCTTGCTTGAAAGCGAACTCTTCGGATTCGAAAAGGGCGCTTTCACCGGAGCCCATGCAACAAAGCCCGGCCGCGTGGAGCTTGCGCATGACGGCACTTTGTTCCTCGACGGAATTGCCGACCTGGATATGGCCTCACAAAGCAAACTTTTGCAGTTCCTGCAAGACGGCCGCTTTTCGCGCATTGGTGACGAACAGGAAAGATCCGTTGACACGCGGCTTATGTGCGCCACTGACAAGAATCTCGAGGATGAAATCGCACAGGGAACATTCCGCGCGGACTTGTACTATCGCATCAATGTCGTTTGCCTGAAACTCCCCGCGTTGCGCGACCGCCGCGAAGACATTCCTGGCATGGCTGAATATTTTCTAGCGCGCTGCCAGCAACAGTTCCAGGCGCAAGCGGAACCGCTCAGCATGGAGACACTGCACTACATGCAGTGCCTGGACTGGCCGGGGAATATTCGCGAACTTTCAAACGGCATTGCGCGGCACGTGGTCATCGGCCCTGAGGCATCGATCCTGGAAGATTCCGCGCGGCCCGCTCCTCCCCCGCCTCCAGTGCCGGCAAAAAATGGAATCGTGCCGCTAAAGAGTCTCTGCAAAGAAGCGATTCGCGTGAGCGAGAAAAACATTATCCTCGAGGCGCTGCGTGCCAATCGCTGGAACCGCAGAAAAGCGGCTCAGGAATTGAAAATTAGCTACCGGCTGCTCATCTACAAAATTCGCGACGCTGGCCTGATGACGAAACACAAAAGTTCCGTTGCTTCACAGCAAGAGGCGAGGCAGGCGCCTTCCGAAGCAGACTGATCAGGTTCGGAAGCAAGCATCGTTTCTCTAGATTTCCTTTTAGAATTTCTCTTCAAACAGTTGCGCTTGCATCGCAATCCTCGCGACACGGCTCCTGTTCTGTCAGCTGTACTCTTCGCCCGTATTGACACTCTGTTACTGGCCAAAAGACAGTGCACGTTAAGTATGCAGACAACGTTCGTTCCCTGACCCAAAACTGTTCCTCACACCAGTAGTTCTAGAACTCCTCGTCTCCCTATCATCGCCCCCGAAGAAAGATTAGGGCGTTTTCTCGATCAGCGACTTCAGCGGCTCCCACCCCCGCTTCTGCTGCTAGCTGGCGCACCAGCCCAGAGGAAAAGATGAAATCGAATAGAAGTCGTATCGCTACACGTGTGTTTGCGCGCGCCCTTCAACTGGTTTTCTTGCTTTTGTTGGGGTTGGCGCCGATGGTGCTTGGCGGTTGCGCAGGCTTTGTCGCAGGCGCGAACACAACCCCTCCCCCGACAACCACGGTTAACATCACGAACGTTCAGACCATTTCCACCACAACGTCGGGCACTCAAGTTGTCTGGACAACGGACGTTGCTTCGAACTCTCTCGTGAGTTACGGAACCACTGTTTCTTATGGAACCAACACCCCCGTCGATCCAACTATGGTTACGACTCACCAGGTAGCGGTCTCCGGCCTGTCCGCGGGCACTACTTACTACTTTCAAGTCCAGTCCACGGATTCCAAGAACAACAACGGGAGGAGCGGCGGCCACAAATTCGCAACGCAGGGTGTCAGCATCTCCGGAACGATTACGCCTTCAAAGGGTGGAGCCGGAGCGACAGTGACGCTAAGCGGGACCGCCAGTGCGAGTACCACCGCCAACAGCTCAGGTGCGTACACCTTCCCGGGATTGGCGAGCGGGTTCTATGCGGTCACGCCAAGCAACGCGGGTTATACCTTCTCTCCCGTAAACCAGAATGTGAATGCGGGCACGACCGACGTCACTGCAGTGAACTTCACCGCAAGCGGAACGGTCGTGTTTCCAAGCATTACCACACCACCGGCAAGTCAGACAGTGACGGCGGGGCAGACGGCAACATTTAACGTAGTAGCGAGCGGCACGGCGCCGTTGAGCTACCAGTGGCTGAAGAACGGGTTGAGCATCACCGGGGCGACTTCGGCGAGCTATACCACACCGGCTACGACGACCTCGGACAACGGCTCGACGTTCGCTGTGGTGGTAAGCAACTCAGCGGGGGCGGCGACCAGCAATGCGGCGACGCTAACCGTGAATGCTGCGCCCGTAGCGGCAACCATCACCGCACAACCCACGAACCAGACGGTGACGGCGGGGCAGGCAGCAACCTTCACCGTAAGCGCAACAGGCACTGCGCCGTTGAACTACCAGTGGCAGAAGAATGGGGCGAACATCGCGGGTGCGACTTCAGCGAGCTACACAACGCCGGCGACCACAACATCCGACAGCGGCTCAACATTTGTCGTGGTCGTAAGCAATAGCGCCGGTACAGCGACGAGCAGTGCAGCGATCCTAACCGTTAATGCGGTGCCGGTAGCACCGTCGATCACTACGCAGCCCACGAACCAAACCGTGACCGCAGGACAGACCGCGACCTTTAATGTGACCGCGACAGGTAGCGCACCCCTGAGCTACCAATGGCAGAAGAACGGCGCGAACCTCGCCGGAGCTACTTCGGCTAGCTACACAACTTCAGCCACAACCTCTTCTGACAACGGGTCAACCTTCCGGGTAGTCGTTACGAACAACGCAGGCACTGTAACCAGCAACTCGGCGACTCTAACAGTCAACGTTCCGCCAACGATCGCCACGCAACCTGCGAATCAGGCCGTTACGGCAGGGCAGACGGCGACGTTCAGCGTCGTAGCCAGCGGCACTGCGCCACTGAGTTACCAATGGCAGAAGAACGGCGCCAACATTGCGGGTGCAACTTCAGCAAGCTACTCGACCCCAGCCACAACCTCTTCTGACAATGGGTCAACCTTCCTCGTTGTCGTCACGAACAGTGCGGGCACGGTCACCAGCAACGCGGCGACGTTGACAGTGAACGGTCCGCCC
>Ga0126381_100001129_pt1 | contig 28966 bp, 21 predicted proteins | sample PanSoiMetPlot_28_FD_96465 | JGI IMG/M metagenome (GOLD analysis project Ga0126381, IMG submission 96465) | Tropical forest soil microbial communities from Panama - MetaG Plot_28 | ecosystem: Environmental > Terrestrial > Soil > Tropical forest > Bulk soil | place: Panama | collected 2016-02-17
CCAACAACCCGACGCTGAACCAGTGCATGGACAACGCCATCGCGCAACTGGCGACGCAGCTGGAGCAGACCTTCCCCAAATTGCCGCCGCGAACGCCGGTGATCGACGGTCTTGTAGCCGACTCCAGCGAGTCCGGACAGCTCGTCCTCAATGTGGGCTCGCACGACGGCGTGAAGCTGGGCGACCGCCTGCAGGTGTGGCGTCCGGGCAAAGAAATTCATGATCCTGCCAATGGCAAGCTGCTGATGCGCAACGATACGCTCCTCGGCGAGGCCGTCATCACCACCGTGAACGACATCTCTTCCATCGCGCAGTACAAGGGAAGCGAGCCGGTGAAAGTCGGGGACCTGGCCAAGAGCTTCCCCAAACAGCAGTAGAGAGCAGCAGCATCTTAATTATTCATTTTGATCAGTAGCCATTAGGATTTATTCTGCTCGAGCGATTTGCTCCGCCGCTGGCTGGACGTCGCGCGAGAGGTGCCCGCCGAAAATTGTCTGAAGTTAACTTTCCCGCGCTTGGAGCCGGCGATTTTGCGGCGCCGGCTCCGACCATAAAGAAGAAACCCGCCAGGCTCACCTTCTGGCCGCTGGTAGTCGCCACGTTCTTCATGGTTTCCGGCGGCACCTACGGCACAGAAGACATCGTGCGCACCGGCTACGGCAAGGCCATCCTCATCCTGCTGCTCACGCCGATCCTCTGGAGCCTGCCGACCGCCTTCATGCTCGGCGAACTCTCCAGCGCTCTGCCCGAAGAAGGCGGCTTCTACGTCTGGGTCCGCCGCGCGCTCGGCGACTGCTGGGGATTTCAGGAAGCCTGGCTGTCGCTGGTCGCCAGCGTCTTCGACATGGCAATCTATCCCACCCTGTTCGTGCTCTACCTTTCGCGCCTGTTCCCGTGGTTCGGCTCCGGCTATCACAGCCTCCTGGTGGGAGTCGCTGTCGTAGCGGTGTGCGCAGCTCTGAACATCGCGGGCATTCAGGCGGTCTCGACCACCTCGATGTGGTTGTTCTTCCTGCTTTCCGCTCCGTTCGCAATCATCGTGGTATTGGCTCCCTTCAAGTACGGAGCGTTAGCGCATGCGGTCGACGCGCCGGCCAGTTCGCACGTCAGCATCATCGCCGGCTTTCTGGTTGCCATGTGGAACTACATGGGATGGGACAACGCCTCTACGATCGCAGGGGAAGTAGATCGTCCGCAGCGGACTTACCCGCGCGCGATGATCGCGGCAGTGGCGGTGGTGGCTGTCTCCTATGTTCTGCCCGTCTGTGCCGTCGCGTTAACGCATCTTAGCCCGTCCGGATGGGACACAGGATCCTGGGCGGAAGTCGCAGGCCTTATCGGCGGGCCTGCCCTGCGCATCGCACTTGTACTCGGCGGGATGATGAGCGCCTTCGGCATGTTCAACGCGCTGGTGATGAGCTACTCGCGCCTGCCCTATGCGATGGCGCAAGACGGAATGCTCCCCAAAGCCTTTGCAAAACTCAACCGCCGCAATGTGCCGTGGGTCTCAATCCTGGTTCTCGCAACCGGATGGGCGCTCTGCCTTGGGCTGGGCTTCGATCGACTCGTCACCATCGATATTCTGGTATACGGTGGTAGCCTGGTTCTCGAATTCCTCGCGCTCATCGTCTTGCGCATCACCGAGCCCAACCTGCCGCGCCCGTTCAAAATACCGGGCGGGTTATTCGGAACAATCCTGGTTGGCGCCTTGCCGACAGTTCTGCTGGTCTTCGCAATCCTTCACGCTGAACACGAGCAGATCATGGGCCTCAACAGTTTGACGATTGGCGGCCTGCTGATCATCTCCGGATTTGTGGCTTACGGTATCGATGCGGCTGTGCGAGGCCGCTCCAGCCAGCCCCTCATCGATCGCTAATACACTTTTTTTCTATGAGATAGACGATGTCAGCGAAATTCTCTTGACATGTCTTAGTGTTATAGTTAAGTATAACACTGGTGAAACCGCTCAAAGGCGAAGGAGAATTGAAAAATGAAACCGCTTAACCTTATCCCCTCGGTTGTTGTGATGTCACTTGCGATCATGGCTTCTGCGCAGACCCACTCGGCCGCACAGAAATCCACGCCCGATACCGACGCGCAAAAGTCTTTCGTCTCGATCAAGGCCCTCGCTGGAGATTGGGAAGGCCCCGTGACACTCAATCCACCGATTCCAGAAATGCCGACCGACAAACCGATACACGTCTCAATGCGGGTGACCTCGCGCGGGAACGCGCTGGTGCACGAAATGCAGGAATCAGGTACGCCGGTCGACGCAACCAAGTACGATCATCCTGTCACCATGCTCTACCTCGACGGAGATCGGCTGACGCTGGTTCATTATTGTGACGCCGGCAATCGGCCGCGCATGGTCGCTCGTCCTTCGGCGGACGGCAAGACGGTAGAGTTCGACTTCGTGGATCTTTCGGGAGGCAACGAGCGCGGACACATGTACCACGCCGTGTTTACCACGATCGATGCCAACCATCACCTGGAGGATTGGACTTATATGATGCCGGGTGATAAACCCATGCACGCGCATTTCGATCTGCAGCGGAGCAAGTAAGCAGCGCAACCTCGGGTACAGTGACCTTGGAGCCCGGATGGAACGTGAGTGGAACGACAATCAGCCGATCTATCGCCAGCTTCGTGACCGGGTAGTGGCGATGATCCTCGACGGCGTGCTCAAAGAAGGCGATCCCTTGCCCTCAGTGCGCAATGTCGCAGCCGAATATCGGGTCAATCCGCTCACGGTCCTGAAAGGCTATCAAGAACTGGTAGACGAGGAGCTGGTTGAGAGGCGGCGGGGTCTCGGCATGTTTGTCAGGACTGGAGCGCGCTCGCTTCTGTTAGAAGGCGAGCGCCGCAAATTTCTTACCGAAGAATGGCCGAGGGTCCAAGCTACGATGCAGCGCCTCGGATTGAAGCCGGAAGAACTGCTGAATGGCGACGCCAACCTGCAGTCGAAATCGCCTGCCGAAGAGGAGGAACGCTGAAGCCATGCCGATGATAGAGGCACGCGGCCTGCGCAAGGCCTTTGGCACAACCATCGCGCTGGACGGCGTTGACCTGCGCGTCGAAGAAGGCCGCATCGTCGGACTTGTCGGTCCCAACGGTGCGGGCAAAACCACGGCGCTCAACGCGATTCTTGGACTCACCTCCTATGAAGGGGAACTGAGAGTGCTGGGGCGCGACCCCTGGGCCGATCGGCATCAGCTCATGCTGGATGTGTCGTTCATTGCTGACGTCGCCGTGCTGCCGCGCTGGGCGCGGGTTTCGGATCTTCTGGACTACGTTGCGGGCGTGCATCCGCGCTTCGATCGCGCCAAAGCCGAAGGTTTTCTGGCCAGGACCAGCGTGCAGCGCAGCCGCAAAGTCCGGGAGCTGTCGAAAGGAATGGTGGCGCAGCTGCACCTCGCGTTAGTGATGGCCATTGATGCGAAACTGCTCGTCCTCGACGAGCCGACTTTGGGGCTGGACATCCTCTATCGCAAGTACTTCTACGACTCCCTGCTGAACGACTACTACGATCGCAACCGCACCATCATCGTAACGACGCATCAGGTGGATGAGCTGCAGCAGGTCCTCACCGACTTGATGTTCATTAACCGCGGGAAGATCGTATTCTCCTGCAGCATGGAAGAGTTCGAATCCCGCTATGTGGAAGTGACGGTGAATCCGGAGAAGGTGGCAGCAGCGCGGTCGCTCAAGCCGACGCACGAGCGGCAGTTGCTCGGCCGCAGCATTCTCTTGTTCGATGGCGTCGATCGTCAGCAACTTGCGACCCTGGGCGAGGTGCGTACCCCCAGCATTGCCGATCTGTTTGTCGCTGTGATCGGAAACGAAAGCGCGCCACAAGGAGCGGCTCGATGACTACACAATCCAACGCGATGTCTGACACCCTGGACGTGCAGCGGGCGGCTGCGGCGTTGTCTCCCACCTGCCCGCTGTACTGGTCGGTGCGACGCGAACTCATGGAAAACCGCTGGATCTACCTTGGCCAGCTGGCGGTCGCCGCTCTGTTCCTGTTCGGATTTCTGATCACCACGGTTCATCTGCCGGCTCACGTGCGCGCCTTATCTGGGAAAGACCCGATGCAGTCCCGGGAAGCGCTGGCCTCGCACTATGAGGTCGCGGCCGGCGTGATGATGGGCACGCTGATCCTGATGTGCCTCTTCTACTGTGCGGACGCACTGCATGGCGAGCGTCGCGACCGCAGCATCCTCTTCTGGAAATCGCTGCCGGTGTCCGATCTTACGACTGTGCTGGCCAAGGCGAGCGTTCCGCTCGTAGTTCTGCCATTGCTCACCTTCTCCGTCATCGTCGGCATACAGCTGGTGATGCTGCTGGTGAGCAGTATCGTGCTGGGCGCAAGCGGTGCAGGTGTGGGCTTGCTATGGAGACAGCTGTCGATTTTCCAGATGTGGGGGCAAATCCTCTACCATCTGCTGACGGCCCATGCGCTCTGGCCTTTTCCCGTCTTTTGCTGGCTCCTGCTCGTCTCCGGCTGGGCGCGCCGCGCCCCATTGTTATGGGCGGCGTTGCCGGTCGTAGCCATTGCCGGAATCGAGAAGCTTGTCTTCAACAGCTCTCACTTTGTTGAGATGGTGGTTGTTCGCATGGTCGGAGGCAATGCACCAACCGACTACACGCCGGGCAGTATGTTTCCCATGGGTCCCATGACACATCTCACACCGGGCCGATTCCTGGGCGCACCAGGCCTTTGGATCGGGTTCGCCTTCGCCGCGATATTTTTGGCGGTGGCGGTGCGCTTGCGACGGTGCCGAGGCCCGATCTGATAGCACAGCAGGGAAGACGGCTCTCGCAGCCATTGCGCGGCCAACTCGATGACGAGCCTGAAGACGGTCATTTGGGAGGTGAGATGAACACCGGAAAGAGCCTTAGCCGCACTATCGGAATACTGATACTGCTGCATCTGGCAGTCGGACTTATCGTGCCCTTTGCCATGCTGCAGCGGCTGAAGTCCTCGCCAGGATTTCTGGTGAACGCGGCGAGTATGCCGAATCGAATACGCGTGGCTGTGATGCTTCTGTTTCTAGGCAGCGCGCTTTCCATAGCTATCTCTTGCGCCGCGCTCCACCTGTTTCGGCAGTACAGCTCCGCCATGGCGTACTGGCTCTTGGCACTGGCGGTCGCCAGTTTCTCGTTGCAGGCCGTCGATAACGCACACATTCTCTCCATGCTCTCGCTGAGTCAGGAGTATGCCCTTGCAGGCCCGGCGAAAGCTGAGCTGTTCCAAACGCTCGCTGTCGTGGTCGGCGCGGCCCGAAAATGGCCGCATTACTGCTTCCTGCTGGTCGCGGTGTCCTGGATCTTGCTGCTCTGCGGCGTGCTTTACCGCTTCCGGCTCGTTCCCCGCGCGCTGGCGGCGTTCGGCCTGATCACTTGCGTGCTCCAGATCGCGAGCGTGACCTTCCGCGGCTTCTGGGGACTGCCGCCCGAGACGCGGCTGGCCATGCCTCTGGCTCCAGCCTATGCGGGCTTGGCGTTGTGGCTGATTGTAAAAGGATTCACCGAACGCACCCGCCCGCTTGAGACGCACGCGTACAGCGGAAGCGCCAGCTGAAATTCCGTCGGGGGCACGCGGCCTAGAGCATGCAATGTGCACTACTTTGTGGAAGCACGTTTGTGGCGCTTGACAAAACAATCGCCGGATTTCATAGTCGCGCCATATCTTAACGGCCGTACATAGATATAATTTCGGGCGATTCCAAACGCCGTCTACGAATTGGTTTCCGCACGATCCACTTGCCGCTCTGAGGTACGTGGCATCACGGCCGCCAGAGCAACGGGCCCCGCTTTAGAACTATCGGAGCAATGCATCGTGTTCTCGCATGACGGCCTCACGAAACAGTCACCCACGAGAACGGCAAATGTTTTTTCGGCCCAGCTGCGTTCGCTCGATGCACAACCGGACTCCTTGCACGATCAGCATCGCGACGTCTTTTCCGGACCCGCCTACGGTTTAGAAACCGTGAGCCTGTCCGCTCCGTTTTCTGCGTCGCCATCGCCTGTTCCATCTCACGTTTTCTTGCAGCCGAAGATGAGGATCGGTACGGTTGACGATCCCCTGGAACGCGAAGCCGATCGCGCGGCTGACCAGGTGATCGGCGGAGAACCTGCGCCGAGCAGAATCTCGGGTGCCGCTAGCGTATTGCAGCGCAAGTGCGCCGAATGCAAACACGACGAGGAAGACGACGACAAGGACAAGCCAGTCAAGCTCTCACGGAAAGCGTCCAGCGGGAGCTCGATAGCCGGAGACGTGGCGCCTCCCATCGTGAATGAAGTCCTGCGTTCTGCCGGGAAGCCGATGGACCAGGCCACCTCCTCCCATTTCCGCTCTGCGTTCGGTCACGACTTTTCGACTGTCCGCCTGCATGTGGATGACAGGGCCGCCGCCTCGGCAGCTGCGGTATCAGCGCGGGCGTACACAGTCGGTACGCATGTTGTCTTTGGCTCCGGCGAGTATTCACCGAGCAGCGCAGCCGGCCTGCGCCTGCTGGGACACGAACTGGCTCACGTGGTTCAGCAGAGCCGGTGGCCCGTCTCAAGTTCGTCCGCCGAAACTCCTTCGACGGAGGCCTCGGCCGACACGGCGGCTCATGCCGCCCTGAGCGGACGCGCTGTTTCTGTCGCCGGCAGCAGTCCAGTTGGAATGGCTCGGCAACAACTGTTTACTGACTTTTCAGGCGGCAAGTATAGTTGGCCTCTACTCAAGGGAGTGTTGACACCCTGGCCGCAGCTCAAGCCGGGTGTGGCGTCTCAGCGTCCCGTGGCCACCATCGTCGCTGATGTCGAGGCCCTGCCCTCGGCAGACCGCGATCAGGCCATCCACGACATCATTGCGGAGCGCAAACTCCAGGCAGATAAGCTCGCCGACTTAAAAGAGAAGCAGAGTCAGCAGACCGATCCGGCCCTGAGCAAGCTGATGGGTCCTACGATAAAGAACACCAGCGATTTTATTACTCGCGCCGATCAGGTGCTCGACGGCCTTCTCGGCAACATCGCAATCGGAGGCATAACAGCCTCACTCAAGGCGTCCGAAACGGCCCCTACCGAGGCCCAGAAGCCGCAAATCGAAAGCGCTCTCAAGCCCGATGTGAACCTCACAAGCGCTGGCGCCCAGGCGGCGTTCAATCCGAAATGCGCAGCAGGAGGTGACGATACAAAGGACTGCTACAAGGAGGAGCTGCTCACGGCGACGCAGGACCTCATAAAGCGTGGCGTCGCAAAGATGGTCGACAAGAAAGGCCCGGAAGAGCACAAGGATAAGACGAAAACACATACGTTGAAGGAAGCGGAACGCGTCGGCAATGCGAGCAAGGACGAGACCGACAAAGTTTTCGGGCAATACAAGAAAGGCCCGGCCCTGAAAGCCGCTACATCGACGACCGCTGGAAACATTTATGACCAGTGGACGGCGACCCAATCCCAGTGAAGCGCCATGAATAAGGACCAGAAGCGTAAAGAGGCTCGGGATTTCGTCTTCTACCTCTTTCAGTCGCAACCGGACATTCTGGCGATCAACAAGGCACATAACGCCGATCCGAAGTTCGTGGGCAAGGACTCCCCGAATGACGAGGCCAAGGACCAGGCCCTGGTTGCCGATGAGATCACCAAGGACAAGGACAACGTCAAAAACCTCAACGAAATTGAGCGCGGCTGGGGAGGCAAGGAGGACGCCGGGAAAATTTACGTCCAGCTCTTCAAAGCGCCTGACGTCACCAGCGGTCCAGAGGCGGGGCAGAACCTTCCCGACCGGAAATTCCTGTGGAAGCTGTTTCAAACGCTCATTCACGAGTATCTTCACACCCTTGTCCACCCTAAGTACGATGCCTATGCCACGGGGAAGTATGGCGGCGACTCCAGTCAATGGAACACGTTGATCGAAGGCGTGGATTCACTGCTCGATGAAATTGTGTGGAGCAATGTGCTGCCGCGTGTGAAAGATCAGGCGTTGCGAGACAAGGTCGAAGGTCCCGACTACTCCACCCTCCCCGCCATGACGGACGACCCGGAACCGCCGGGGCGGTATCCGTCTTACACGCAGGCCCTCAAGCTGGTGGAAGTAGTGGGCATACGAAACCTTTACGCCGCATACTTCCTCGGCGATGTGACCACAATCGGCGCGGAAGAGCCTTCCAAGAAAAAGTAAGCCATACTGCTGGCCCTCTTCGAGGATCGCGCGCGTTCATCGTGTCAAGCGGCGACTTCAAAGCAAGGTACTCATTGTGCCGCTCGCTTCGTCACCCCAGGCACACTACGGAACCGCCGGATCATCGCTGTGTAATAGGGCCATTACGATAGTCACAGCAACTGCTCAGTGCCCGGGAGCGCCAGCTACGCCCATCATCTCCCAAACCACACCACAGCCATATTCGCTGCACGCGTTGCCTATCTGGCCTCCTCCGTAGGTGGTGCCGTAAAGGTTCCCGCTCGCGTCGAACACGACATTGCCGTCGGGATAGCGGCCATCGCTGCCGTCAAAATCATGCAAATCATTGGGCGTGCAGGTCTGATTGCAATTCGGCGGCATCTCAAAGACCCAGCCGTATCCAAAGGCGCCGCCATCCTGGCACACGCCATACAGGTTGCCGTCCGGGCCCAAGGTCACCCCGGCAAAGGGTCGGCACGCGCCCACTTGAAAAACGAAAACCACGGAGAGTCCATGTTGCGGATTCACCTTGTACACACCACCTGGTTCACCTCCGTTGAAACCGTTGCCAGTGCCATACAGATCTCCCGACTGGTCGATTATTAAACTGTTATAGGAGGGAGCTATGTGCTGGGGCTGCTCACCTAAAGTGCTCTCCATCCAGCTTCCGTTTAAGGGAGATAGTTCGTAAACAGACGCGTTGCTGGGTCCATTACCTTGCGTGCTGCCATAGAGATTTCCGGCTGTATCGAAGATCACACCCGCCGCCGGGCGACATCCGTCGGTCGAGCTGGTAAAGGTGTAAATGACGCTCTCTGTAAACATGCCTCCAGGTACTGCCAGCTCCCACACCGTCCCGCAATCCTCGTTACCAGTGCCGTTGCCACTCTGTGTCGTGCCATAGATGTTTCCGGCGCCATCGAAGACTACACTCCCATATCCGGGACCCGCCCCGTCGTGGGGCCTTCCCTGAAAGTTATGGAGTATGGTCTCGTTCCAATAACAGTTGGTCGCTCGGCACACTCTCGCTGGCGGCGTCAGCTTAAAAACCGTTCCATACTGAGCGGCACCGCCCCCGGACGTCGTGCCGTATAACGACCCCTCCGGGCCAATCGCAACTCCAGCCAGCGGAAAAGCTCCATCCGGCTCAGCGAATTCATGCAACGGGCTGAGAGTCCAACCCGAGCCCCTCTGCGTCAGTTTGAAGACGACGCCCTCACCGCTGGTTCCGCCCTGGTATGTCGTTCCGTAGAGTGTTCCCGAGGCCCCCAGGGTCACACCGGCAATCGGATTCGCTCCGTCTGACCCGCCGGTGAAGTAGTGGAGCACACTGAAGGTTTGCGCCTGCACCGGTTGCTTAGCAAGAATTGCCGACGCGAAAAACAGCACCACTAGGAACGCTGTGCGCCGGAGACTACTAAGCAAAATTGATGAGGAAGACCTATAGCTGGACATGATGGTCTCCGTACTGAATGCGACCGTGGGCGGTGTGCCCCTGATCTTGGAGCGTTACACCTTCTCACCGCGACAGCGAACTCGAATCTGCCGGCTGCGACTAGTGCCAACTACAGAGCCGATACCGCAAACCAGCCCCAAACTTTCATAGTTGGATACTACTCTGGCGTGGTCGTTGACGATAACAAAACGATAGCGTAAACAACCCTACCGCCGTTGGCCCCAGCTGCGTCCGCCACTCCGCTCGCCGCCCCATCCAGAAGAGCGACCCTGCGAGTACCGCTGGCTTTCCGTCGTTCCCCTTTGCCGCGCCTGCGCCTCCTGGTTCAAATCATTGGTCGCTCCGAACGACCCTGACTGCGCCCCATAGCCGCCAGACGTGCCCGTCGGATGCTGGTCCCTGTAGCTCTGTGTCGACTGCTGCACTTGTTGCTGGGTTGGCTTGGTAACTGTGTTCCAGCTGCCGTTATCGTACTTCTCCCAGCCCGAGCCGGTGTTCTTGTAGACATTGCCGTCGTGCCCGGCGTACATGTCGCCGCTGGAAGTCTTCCCGGCAGCGGTATTTCCGTAGGCGGTACTCACCCCCGCGGCCTTGCCTCCCTGCGATGTCTGCACCGAACCCGCCGATCCATACGCATTCGACGCATGCTGCGTGTACGCGGTGTTGCCGTTCTTAGTCACCACCGACTGTCCCCACGATCCGTAGGCATTGCCGCCCTGGCGAGTCGCCGCGTAAGCGCCAGTGTACGGGTTATATGCCTGGCCGGCAGCGCGATAGCCGTAGGCGTTCGACGCTGATGCGCCCCGAGCATAGGTCCCGGTGTTCGGGTTGTAGGAGGTTCCCCAGTGCGCGCTGCCGTACGGCCCGTAGGCCGCGCCTCCGTAGCCATAAGCTCCGGTGTAGGGATTGTAGGTGTGATAGCCGTAGGTTGCCGCGTACGGGTAGTAATAGCCGTGATAGACGTACGGCGGATAGTAATAGCCCGTGCCGCTGCACACGATGGCGCCCACGGTTGCGCCCATGATGAACGCTCCCATGTATCCGGCCGTATAGCTGGACTGCACACTGCTACCGGAAGACACCTGGGTTACGTAGGTGACGTTATAGACAGGCGAACTGGGAGGGATCGTATAGATCACCTGAGGCACCGTCTGCGCAACGACCCATGGTCCTGTGGGAGTGGAAGAAACGAACCACACCGCCTGATAGCAGAGGTAATACTGAGATCCCACTTGAATGACCTTGTTAGGTGTGTTGGTGGCATAGAGCATGCTTGTGCCGGCGATCGGCACAAATTGCGGTTGACCGGCGTACGACACCTGCACTTCTTTGGCGGCCTGCGTTGCATTGACCGTTACCGTTGTCGGGACCTGCGCAATCAGAACGGCGTCTTCCGCCTCGGGCGTTCCGGGCACCGACGCCAGGACACGTCCCGCGGGGCTAGAGGGCGGTATTTTGGCGAAGTCCGGAGGCAGGCTATAGGTTGCGAAGGTCCACGGCCCGCGAAGGGGCGTGGTGGAGGTGAACCAGCGTCCCGCCGTAAGGTAATAGAACGCATCCGTCGGCTGGTATTTGAAGACGGTGCTGTCGGTGTTCGTTGCAAACGACAATTGCGTGCCCGGAATCGCTGTCCATTCGGGACGGCCCTTGAAGACGACGATCTCCGCCGGAGTCGAGCTGTAATACACCACCGGAGAAGCGGCCGTGCTACCGGCAGGCGGCGGAATGAAAGCCTTCAGGTCGGTGAAGTTCTGGTTCTGCGGAACCTTCGACATCGCCGGAGGCAACTGCCCGGTCGGCGCCCAAGGGCCTTGCAAGCTGCTCGCGGTGACCCAACCCTTGCCGGTAAACAAATAGTACTTGGACGTCGCCGGATCGGTGAACAACGGCCAGTTGGCGTTCACAATGAACTGCAGATTCGAGTTGGCGATGGGCGCGTTCGCCGGCTCGCCGTTCACCTGCAAGAGGATCGCCGGCTGAAGGCTAATGAAGATTTGTGGTGGATCATTCTTCACGTCAGCAACCGGCGGGGTGGAACTCTTTTTGACGCTCGCCGCCAGACGCTCGAGCGAAATGGTCATAGTGGCCGATGGGTTCAGGAAGGTTCGCACGAGTTGTTCCATCTGAGCCGAGGTCGACGGATCAAGCGAAGGGAACGAAACGCTGGTGATGCGTGGGTCACTGAGCACGACGGTGTGGTCATCCATATTGACCGCCGAGGCCATCTGAACCGTGAGCACTCCCACATGGGCCTGCCCGCCAGTGGGCGTGATGGTGAACGCCATGCGTGCGTCGACCTGCTGATAGTTCTTCCAGTCGTCAACCTGCGGCTGGTACAGAACGACCTTGCCGCCCGGCTTCGAAATCTGGCGCGGCCAGCCTGGGTCCTGCGACCATCCCGGCGTCGGCACGACACACGAAAGAAGAAGCGCGAAAAACAAGGTCAGCAATCTTGTCGGCGTAAGTAGCCTTACAGGAATCTTCATGATTCACCGCTCTCAGCAAACATGCGATTGGAGGCGTCGGATACGATATCACAATCGTTCTTGATCCACGGCGCAAGGACCTCTTGTGATGAACGGAATTTTCCGGCGACGATCAATGCTGCAAAGCTACGCAAAAGAATTCTTCGGCGGAACTTGACTGCCTGACGCGTGGCCATCAGGCAGAGCCAGTACAATTACCGTGAGGAGGATCGAAAGCGGCGCACGAGCTCTTGCAGCCTGCTTTCCGAACACCGCGTGCAGGATTCAGGACTGGCTTTTGCATCCAGTTCGACGCACGTCGGGCGGAAGGCACAGTGATTGAAAGTCTCCCTGGCGGCAAGCAATCTCTTTTTCATCTCCTTCTGACGTTCAGCCAGGTCTTTTCTCATACTATGCATGCCCCGTTCTAGGTTCCGCACACGATCATACAGCGGGCGAAGCAGCCGATTGAAGGAGTTCGTTTCATTGCCGTTGCCGCTTCACCGTCGGCCGATGGAGCCGTGCCGTGGCGGTCCGCGATATTGGGAAAAAATTCCTTATTACTCCCCTATCAACACACCTCAGTGGTCTTGACCTTCCGCACAAGCTACCGCACACTGCCCTCAACACTACTTGCCACCAGCTGCACTTGCCAACCGAAACTTCAACGGTTCTTAACCACAACTGGCCGCAGTAATTGTCCGGGGCGACGAAGCCGATTCTCTCGCCAAGTCGGCTTTTGATGGAACCGCTTCTCTGGAAAGGAGAAAACCTATGCCATTCGACGTCAAGGAATTGATGATCGATATCACTAAGACCGGCGCGCAGGGAGTGGGCGGGGCGCAGATTCTTTGTGCGTTTAATACTCAGTGCCACCCAACTTTCTGCCTGTGTACGTACCAATTCTCGTGCGCATGCACCTATCACTTCACTTACTGTATTACGCCCACGCACGTCACCTGCACACTCGGAACCTATACGTGCTACGGCGGCACCATCATCACGTGCGGGCCATCGATCTTCTGCGCTGGGACGCAGGACCCCACGTGGTATGAGCAGGCGGTCAATGTGGAAACAGTTGCTGCCCTCAAAACCCAGCTCCACGCTGCATTGGCAGAACTGGACAAAGCGGAAAAGCGCCTGCAGCAGCAGGGTAAACAGCGGAAATAGGCGCTGCACAGGGCTCGCCGTTCAAGTAAGGCAACGGTGGCCGGTGCAGGACGCACCAGCACGCTTCATCACGCGAAGGCGTCATGCGGAATGACGCTTTCGCTTGATGACATCTTTCACGCTGCTTGGATCATGGACTCTTATTCCATTGACGTTCTGGAATCGGTGTTGGTCGCCAATCCCGACTATGAACTCGTACTCTTCGATCGTCTCCCGCCGGAACAGCGCGAACTGCTGAAAGACCTGCTTCGCGATCCAAACTTCTATGGAATCCTGCGGCCTGCCGGAAAAACAAACCTGGGCGTCAAATCGGTTTCACGCGACATCGCTTTACTCTATTTCACCATGCAGCAGCCCGGGCGCTTGCCTGAATATGTACAAGCCAGCATGGGACCGGACGCGCGAACCCAGATCACACGTTTGATTCTGGATGGCGTTCTGGCGCTTCAGCAGGACGGGAAACTGCTTTCGGGCCCCGGTGCTGCCGCCGTTCTCTGCGGGAGGGGCGAGAGCCGGACCGGGGTCACGGAGCCTGCTGGATTCCTTTACCGCCTCTCGCTTGAGGCCCTGCGTTACGCTGAAGCGCTGGATCTGACCGATAGCGTCGCCTTGTCGGCACGACTCTATGGGTACAACCGCTTGCCGCTGACGCCGCGATGGAAGCATATGCTGGCCGGGCCGCAGGGTGTCACCACGTATTTGAGGTTGCACCATGCACCCGTGCGCGAATTGTTGCAACGGGAGTGGTTGCCTGCACCAAGCGCCGCCAATAACGACGGCTGGTTGGTATGGCAGTCGCGCCGTCTGAGTACGTCCGCATCGTTCTCAGAGCGCGGAAGCGTCGGCTGCAAACTATACATAAGCGTTTCGCCTGAAGGACTGCGCGAAGCTTTTCCATCGATCCTGCTTGCGCTGACGCACAGCCGCGCTCGGGCCTTTAAGGTGGGCAAGAATGCCTCCGGATTGTTGCGCCCCGACAAGATGGTTGCGTATTTCGGCAGCCTCCCCGATTTGATGGACACCTCGGAAAGACTCAAGCAGGCGCTCGCCGGATGCGCGGCCCACGGAGTGCCTTTTACCGCGGAGATCACGGATGATGGATTGCTCTCGTGGGGCGCCGACCCTCCCATGCAGGACCATGCCGTGCCTTGGATCGCTATCGAGAGCTGGCGTCTTTGGGTGACCAACCGTTTGGCCGTTGCTCTGATTTCCGCTCGGAATGACAACTCGTCAAGCCTGCCGCCCTGGGAATTCGCCCTGCAACGTTTGCAACTTGAGGGCATCGATACTCGCTCCTGGGCTCCCCCTGGCGCGGACTGGAAGCCTGGCTTAGCCGGGGGAGCCAATGCATGAACATCACCAATCCATGGGTCCTGCCTAAAGGAATTGTTATCACGGCGGTCTCGGATCTCCCGGCTGCGTTGCGCGGCCAGATGGACGCGCGCAACGAAGACTTCGCAATCTCGCGGCCGCAGTCGCGCACGCCCTCGCGCGTTGTGGGCGAACAGACGGTTGCATTATTGAAGCAATTCGCTACCCCAAAGACCATCGGAGAAGCGGTCGCCTGCTACAGTCGATCCACCAACGGAGATCCCGAGCAGGTACTGCGTGATGCCATTCCTATGCTCACGCAGATGATTGCTTCACGACTTCTTGTGCGACCTGATTCGCAAGGTGCGGAAGAGATTGAGGCGTCTTTCAAGCCGGGCTCGGTGGTGTGCGAATGCGAGGTTGTGCAATGCCTGCAGTCGCTGGAGGACACCGAGCTGTACAAGGTCCGGCAGCCGATTGGCGGGTTTGCAGCCCTGAAGATACTGCGATCCGCCGGCGATGATCGACACCATATGCTCGATCGAGAGGCGTTCGTGTTACGGCATCTCGCCGCATCGGTGTCTCCACGGCTTTTGCATACGGATGTGTGGAGTGGACGCCCGCTTCTTTTAATGGAGTGGTGCGACGGAGTAGACGTGGGTACTGCGGCCTCAAGCTTGCATCGCGAGGCGGACAGAGAGGCAAAACGAAAACTTCTTGCTCTCTGTTGCAATGTTCTGCGCAGCTATTCCAGCCTGCATGAACAAGGAGTAATTCACTGCGACATCCATCCGCGCAACGTGATCGTCGACGTGGATGACCGCGTCCGGATCGTGGATTTCGGCCTCGCGCGGCATTCCGATGCAAACCGTGAATTCGGCGAGCCGACACGAGGCGGAGTAGGGTTTTTTCTGGAGCCGGAGTATGCGGCAGCTATCAAGGGCGGTCATCGTCCGCCGCCGGCCACCGCACTGGGAGAGCAGTACTCCGTCGCGGCATTGATTTATTCCTTGCTTGCCGACGGACAATATCTCGATTTTTCGCTAACGAAAGACGAGATGATGCGGCAGATTATGGAGGAGGTTCCGCTGCCGTTCGCACAGCGAAGCCTCACCGCGTGGCCTGAGGTCGAAGACATTCTCCGCAGGGCGCTCAGCAAAGATCCAGCGGACCGGTTCTCCTCCATTGCCGAATTCGCAGACAGGCTCAGCGCGGTGGAGATGCCGCAGGGACCTTGGCGTACCGACGACGCCGACGATGGTGCCGCATCGAACGGTGTCGTAGAGCGATTTCTCGCGCGTGCCGGCTTCCCCGGCGACCTCGCCCGCCTCCGGCTCAGCACCGCGCCGCTTGCCTCGCTCACGTACGGTGCGGCTGGCGTTGCTTGTGCTCTCTATCGTATTGCGTCTCAGCGCCAGACTCCCGCTTTGTTGTCACTGGCGGATGTCTGGTGCAGGCGCGCTCTGGCGGATCCGGAGAATCCTGACAGCTATTACAATTCCGAGTTCCAAATCACCCCGGAGATTATCGGGAAGGTTTCTGCGTATCACACCGTCAGTGGAATTCATGCCGTTCAGGCACTCATCGCTCATGCCATGTGCGATGTCGTCACACAAGCAAACGCTGTGAATTGTTTCATGATCGCTTCGCAGGAACCTTGCGAGAACCTCGACCTCGCACTCGGCCTTTCGGGTACTTTGCTGGTGAGTTCTCTGCTGCTTGATACCTTCGGCGATACCCCGCTGGACGCGGCTCCCATGGTGCAGTTTGGCAATCACATCCGAGATTCCATTTGGCGGGAACTCGACGCGCAACCGCCCATACGGGACGGCACCCGGATCACCTACCTTGGAATCGCTCACGGCTGGGCCGGAATGCTCTATGCAGCGCTGTGTTGGCATTTTTCCTCGGGAGAGGAATTACCGGCAGAGTTTGAAGAACGCCTTGAGGAGTTGATGGAGTGCGCCGAACCATTTGGGCGGGGCTTGCGTTGGCCGTGGGCCTTGCCGCGACACAACGATGGGCAGCCCGCGACCTACATGTCCGGCTGGTGTAATGGCAGTGCCGGCCATCTCTTCCTTTGCACAGCGGCATACCGGAAATTCAAAGACGAGAAATACCTCAAAGTGGCAGAACGGGCCGCCTGGAATACCTGGGATTCGGCCGAGGCGATCAGCAATGTATGTTGCGGCCTGGCAGGACAGGCTTACGGCCTTCTGTGCTTCTACAACCTGACGGGCGAGAGAGTCTGGCTGCAAAGGGCCACTGCTCTGGCCCGACGTGCGGCGAAATGGGGCCCAGCGAACTATACCGCTTTGAAACTTACTCCGGAAAGTCTCTTTAAGGGAGAGACGGGCGTGGCCGTGCTGATGAGTGACCTTGACGCTCCTGAATTCGCACGCATGCCGCTGTTCGAACCGGAAGGCTGGCCAGTTCGCTCCCCGGAAAAACAGCGAAATAAACCAATCTTGGCGGTGGAGGAGTGAGCCATGACTCAAGAGCGAACTCTCAACATTGACAATCTTCTTTCCCGGCGCGAATTTCTGAAGGATTTGGGACTGGCGGGGACGTTGGCCTTGGTCGCCTTTACCGGCGGCTGCGAGCAGATCATTGAGATCATTGAGAACCGGCCAACACGCAAGAATATTGACAACCTCGGCCCCGGCGATCCCATGGTCGTGGCCTACAAAGCAGCCGTCAGCGCCATGAAGAGTCTCTACACAACCAGCCCCGCCGATCCGCGCAACTGGGTCAACCAGGCGCTCATTCACAACAACCATTGTCCTCACGGAAACTGGTATTTTCTGCCCTGGCACCGCGCTTATCTTTTGTACTTCGAGCGCATCTGCCGCAAGTATAGTGGGAATCCCAATTTCGCCTTGCCTTACTGGAACTGGACGTCCAGCCCCGCCGTCCCCTCAGTGTTTTGGGACGGTGTTTCCGGTTCGTGCCCGGCAACCTGCCCACCCACATCGGTATCGACTCCAGCCAATCCGTTATTCGATTGCTCAAGGGGGATAACCTCGGGCGACACCGTCAGTTCGGCGTTTGTCGGCACCACCGTGATGGAGGGTATCCTCGAGGAACCAAACTTTTTTAACTTCGCCAGTAAGCAGGCTGTTGGACAACGCGATTTCGCGGGCTACGGAATGTTGGAAGAAACGCCACACAACCACGTGCATGGATTCATAAGCGGCTACATGGGCGCCTTCTGCTCGCCGATTGATCCGGTTTTTTGGACCCACCACTGCATGATCGATGCCTGCTGGGTAAATTGGAACATCACACGCGGCAATCCCAATACGAGCGATTCCAGCTGGTTGAATTTCCATCTGGTAGATTTTGTGGACGAAAACAATAACCCTGTTGACATCCCAATTGTCGATACCCTGCTGTATCCCATACTCGCTTACCAGTACGAGCCCTCGCAGATGGGGACAACTGTGGCCCAGGCGCCAGCCCTCGAACCTGTGGAAGGCCTCCTTCCGACGGCAAGCGCCGCGGGGCTGGCATTTGCCGCGGGGCCGCCGGCTGCGGACGGCCAGCAAGCAGTTCCGCCCAACCGGAAGTTAACCAGGGCAGACTCCAAGACTGTGGTGAACTTCTTGAAGGAAGGGGCGCCGGTGAAACTGGAATATACCAGCCGCTATGAGCTTGCGCGCACGCTCAACGTGGAAGTCGGGCGGACGGCCAGCGGCTCTATAAGGATAGAGCCGGAAAAAGTTCGGGCAGCTTTGGATGTTCAAAGCCGAAATCGGCTCTATCTCACGGTTGCAGGGATCACCATGCCCAAACGCTCTGACGAGTTTGTGCGTGTATTCCTTAACAAGCCCGACGCTTCGGCGCAAACCCCGCTCAGCGATCCGCATTATGCGGGCAGCTTTGCCTTCTTCGTAGATGAACACAGTATGCATGGCAACACTGCCCCGAATGCAGGCTTTGTTGTCGATACAACCGAAGCCTTGCGCAAACTTAACCAGATTGCATCCTTGTCCGAAAACGTCGATGTACAACTTGTACCAATGCTTTATGAGCATCGAAAGGCAGAGGGCGAGCAGTTTAGCTTGCAGAAGCTGGAGCTGGGAATCGCGCCGCCGCCGAATGTCAAGAAATTACAGCTGAACAAGTGAGATCGGGAGTCTGTTCGATGTGGTTGAATCTGATAATGGCCGGTTGCCTCTCTTGCTCGCCGGCCATTCAGGTAGCTGCGCCGGAGAAGGCGGTGGACTCAAGTAGAGGCGTCACCCTCACTGAAACGCAGCCCGAGGCGCGAATTCAGCTTCCTTCCAACACGCGCTCCTCGCCGGCAGCGGTTTTGGAAGTTCCGGTGGTCAGGATATCGAATCCCGACAAGATGAGTTTTTCGATTTTCGTGTACCTGGAGTGGTGTCGTCCTGGCGAGGGACCTGCTCGGAACGAAAAAATATTGGTCGGCAATTTCACTGTTTTTCCGCCCGACCGGACAGGCCGCTATACGGTACGGACCTCGACTGGCTTCGAAAGACTGAAAACAATGGGCGCTGACCTGCCTCGCGACCAGGTTGTCGTCTTGCTTGAGATGAAGCGGACCAACCCTAACAAGCCCTGGTCAACCGTGGTGGTAGAAATTGCGCCCCTGGATTGGCGATCCGATAGTCTTCCTTAGGAATATTCAGCGGAGTCCATCGGCGATATGGATTGCGTAGAGGCCTCTCCGGTGCCGGTATGCAGCGGTCTTCCCGTCGGCGGAAGCGACCATGCGCGTGTACATGGAGCCCAGCATCGCCAGGGGCTCGACGGTTTGCACGAGCTGCCGCTTCGCAGTCGAAAGATTCACTATCGTTATGTTCGCCGGTAGCTCCTGGTTCCATACCACGATGCCGCGGCCGTCGGCGTTCCACGCCAGCATTTCTTCGCCCTTCTCGATGCCGGCAACATCGCTCACCTTGCCGGAGGCCACATCGATCAAAACATACTTCTGCTGGGCGATGTCCCAGGTCACGACCTGCGTGCCGTCCGGCGAAAGCATCCCGCGATGCGTTCCTGCCGGCGTGACCGCGCGCAGCTTACCGTCGCGCAAGTCGACAAGGTAGTCGCGTACTTCATCCTTGGTGTTGAAGGCGGATAACAGGCCCCAGCGCCCATCGCGCGAAAAAGTTACATCGTTCTCAAATGTGCCGAAGCCCGCGCGCAGCTCGCCAAGATCGATCACCCGCTGCTCGCCGACCCCCGTGGGGTACAGGTACAGTTTATGCGGCTCGTTGTTGCGCGAGGCGGGCACCAGGCTGCCGTCCCAGGTGATGCCGTCTCCGTATCCCTCGCCCAGGCGGATCGGAGCCGCTCCGTCGCCCTTGCGCGCCATCGCCAGATAATCTCCCGTGATGTAGTCGTTGTAGACAAGCCATTGGCCGTCAGGCGATATCCCGCCCAGGTCGACAAAGTTGGCAAGATCGTGCGCCCGGCTCTCACCGCTGCGCTTCACTCCCATCTCCACCTGGTAGCGCACGCTTTCGAACAGCACTCTGCCCGACGCCGAAATGTCTTCCAGCACGATCTCGATCGGCGTGCGCATGACCGTGTGAACTTCGCCTGCGGGGGTCACGGCATACAGGCCTGAATCAGAGCCCTCCATACTGGCGGTGAACCAAATCTCCTTCCCGTCGGGCCTCCAGCATAAGCTGCGTCCGGTTGAGTAATACGGCGTCAAATGTTCGACGCTGCCCTGGCGATCCACCATGGCGACGTCCCCCCGGTCATCGGGTGCGAGCGGATGATCGATGAATGCCACTTCACTGCCGTCGGGGCTGATACGCACATCGCTGATCCAGCCATCGGTTTGGAAAAGTACCTTGCCGATGGGAAATTCAAGGCGTTGCTTGCCGCCATCGCGCCGCACGACAGCAAAGTCTTTGCCGTCGCGCGAGATGTCGGCGTCGTAGACATCCTCCAGGATCGGACGCGGCGCGCCACCATCGATCGGCATACGCGCGAGCGTGCCGCGCTGTAGCCAGCTTGCGAGGAAACGGCGCTTCAGAATGAGGGCGAGATCGCCATTATCGGCGATGCCTAACACATCGGCATCCAGGTCCAGCGGCTTGCCCAGAATGCTGTTACTGCGTTGCGTGTAGAGCTGCCGGGCTCCCCCGTTCCACGCCGCTGAATAGACCACCGTACTTCCGTCGCGGGTGAAGCGCGCCGGCCCGGCATATCCCGATTCAAACGTGAGCTGCTGATAGGAGACGCTTGAGGCGGGAGCCCTTCGCGTGCCTGCGAAGTATGCAACCGCCACCGCGATGAGAAACAGCAGAGCCAGGGCTGCGATGCGCAACCACCACCGCCGTTCTGGCGGAAGGGCTTGCCGTTTAGCCGCGCTGGCGCTGGAGGCGCCGGAGATGGCCTCGAGCGCAAAGCCGACATCGCGCGCTGACTGGAAGCGGCGCGAGGGTTCTTTCTCGAGGCAGCGGCGCACGATGCGCTCCATTCCCGGCGAAAGCTTCAGCTTCTCGACTTCCAGTTCCGGCGGGTCGTCCTTCAGAATCGCGTTCATCGTCTCGATCGACGATTCGTCCTTGAACGCGCGGCGTCCGCTGAGAATTTCATAGAGGATTGCGCCGAAGGCGAAGATATCGGTGCGCGCGTCCACCTCTTTGCCGCGCACCTGCTCGGGCGACATGTACCCCGCCGTGCCCAGCACCATGCCCGGCATGGTGTGAACCGGAATGGTCGCGGTGGCGCCCTCTCCCGCCGAGGGCGCATCGATATCGGCAAGCTTCGCCAGTCCAAAATCGAGTATCTTCACCCGCCCGTCTTTGGTTATAAAAATGTTCTCCGGCTTCAGGTCGCGATGCACAATGCCCTTGTCGTGGGCAGCGGCAAGTCCCTCGGCTATTTGCGACGCGTACTCGCTTGCGCGGCGCTGTGAGAGCGCGCCCCCAATGAGCGTCTCGCGCAGCGTCTCGCCCTCCAGAAGCTCGCTGACGATGTAGTACGAGTCTCGATGGTCGCCTACCTCGTATACGACAACAATGTTCGGGTGATTCAGGGTGGCGACCGCGCGCGCTTCCTGCTGGAATCGGCGCAGTCGGTCGGCGTCGCTGGCAAAGGATTGCGGCAGGACCTTGATGGCGACATCGCGCTCCAGGCGGCTATCGCGCGCGCGATATACCTCGCCCATTCCGCCGGCGCCTAGCGCAGCCAGAATTTCGTACGGTCCTACCTTTTCGCCGGGCGAAAGTGGCATTGGTGCGAGCCATTATAGATGAGGAATGATAAATCTTGAACGGGACGCTCGGCTCGCCAGCTGATTCCTTCGAATCGGACCGTGACCCGCCAGGATTGGTTGCCATTAGCCCACGATAATCAGCAAACTCGGAGCCTGATAAATTTCGTCAATGGGCACGATTAAATTTTTTGACTGGCCCTCGCCCCGGCACAGCCTGTAGTCTCTAGAATTCCTGACCGGAACTCATCTTCATAAGGCGCCACGCCTGCCCGTTGGGAAGAATTCATTCCAAGGACAGCTAATGTCAAACCAGTTGCGCAATTTTTTGGAGTTGTCATACGACGAACTGGAAGAGCTTAATTTGCGGGCGAAGGAGCAGCGCAGGAAACGCGCCCCCCTCGACCAGGTTCGCGAAGAACGCCTGAAGTATCTCACCGACGAAAAGCGCATCAAGGCCGTTACCGTGCTGTTCAGCGACCTCGAAGGCCGGCTGCACATGCTCGACTATGACAAGAAGTTCCTGCTGAAGAGCTGGGACAATCTCACCTTCGACGGCTCTTCCATTCGCGGCTTCACCGCGCAGCGGGAAAGCGACCTGCGCCTCGGTATCGACTGGCCCTACTTCTACTGGGGACCAGCCGACATCTTCGGTCCCGGCAAGGTACTGGTCTTCGGAGACGTCATCGATCGTTCCGGCGCGCCCTACGCGGCTGACATCCGTGGTGTGCTGAAAAGTTTTGCCAACCAGTTGTACGAACGCGACGGCTACACCCTGAATGCCGCGAATGAAATCGAAGGCTTCATCTTCGCTGGCGCCGATGCGGAACGCCGCTATCACGAAACGCAGAAGTTCGAGTACGTAAACACCGGCGGCTACTACCACTCGCTGCCAGGCGATCCTCTGCGCACCTTCATCGACACTACGGCAGAAGTGCAGCGCGCCATGGGCTTTCAGAACGAGAAGGACCATCCCGAGGTTGCGCCTTCGCAGTTCGAAATCAACTACAGCTACTCCGAAGTAGTCGGTGCCGCCGATCAGATCCAGCTCTACAAGCTGATCTGCCGTCAGGTCGCGACTAAGATGGGCTTGACCGCGTCGTTCCTGCCCAAGCCCGTCGTGGGCGTGAATGGCAGCGGAATGCACACCAACGTTTCCGTCAGCAAGAACGGCAAGAACCTCTTCTGGGACAAGAAGGGGGAAGAGCAGCTCAGCAAGGTCGGCTGGTCCTTCGTTGACCGAATTCTGACGCACGGCAACGACGTCTGCCTGATGCTGAACGCCAGCGTAAATGCCTATCGACGCCTCGATCCGCACTTCGAGGCCCCGAATCAGATCAAAGCCTCGCCCGTCGACCGCGGTTCAATGATCCGCATTCCGATTGGCAACGAGCGCAGCATGCGTGTCGAGGTGCGCTCTGTCTCGCCCGATGCGAACCCTTACATGGTGATGTATGCGGTCTTCAAGTCGGGTCTCAGCGGCGAGACCGCGAACATCAAGAATCTGCGCCAGGCAGAACGCTATTTGCCTGACAACATCTACGACGCAATTGCAAACTTCCGCGCGTCAAATTGGACAACCAGCCTGCTCGGCGAAGATGTGAAGAATCGTTATGCCGAGCTGAAACAGGCAGCGGCAGACCGTTGTCCGCGACTGCTGGGTACCTTCGTGAAAGCTCCGGAGGTCCAGTACCATCATGATGTTTACAACCAGTACCTATGGAATTTGTTCTAGGCCGAGTGTTTGAATTGGTAACCTAGCCGCCCGCGACTGCAACCAGGGCACAGTTCCAGAGGATCGTCAGTCAGCTCGCAAGAGGGAGCCTTGGACTTCGATCAGCTTGTAACTTTCCTGGAAGTCGCAAAGCAGTGTAATTTTTCGCGCGCGGGCGAGAAGGTCTTCCGTTCGCAATCAGCCGTAAGCGCGCAAATTCGGCAGCTGGAGCAGGAGTACGGCACAAAGCTGCTGGATCGCTCTGGAAAGCGCGTGGCCCTCACGCCGGCAGGCGCAGTCCTGTTTGATTACGCGAAGCGCCTGCTGGCGCTGCGTGGAGAATCTCTACGCGCGGTTGCCGATCAGCAGAAGACGCCGCGAGGCGTTCTGGCCATAGGTGCAAACGAAGCCACCTGCCTTTATGTGTTACCCGAAACCTTCAGTGAGTACCAGCGGCGCTACCCGGACGTTCAGATCAGTATCTATCGAAACTTTAGCCATAAGGTACTGGAGCGTCTACAGAACGGCTTGATTGATTTGGGCGTAGTGACGATGCCGGTGAAGCTTTCCAGTATCGTCGTCAAGCGCATCTTCCACGATCGACTGGTCCTGATGACTAGCCCTGCTCATCCTCTCGCACAAAGAGAATCGGTCAGTATTGAAGCAATAGCAGGCTATCCCCTCATTCTTCCCAGGACCGGTAGCACGCGCAAAAGCATGGATAGGATCTTTCGCCCGTTTAAAGAGAAGCTGCGTGTCGCGATGGAGCTCTCGAGCGTTGCCGTGATCAAGGCATTTACCGCATCCGGAATGGGCATATCCCTCATCAGCGAAAGCTTTGCTGAGCAGGAAAGCCGTGCCGGAACGTTGCGCTTGATTCCGATCTCCGATATAGCCTTGTCGCGCGAGCTTGCGCTCATCTATCACCAGGACCGTACGCTGCCCCAATCGGCAGCGGCATTCATCGAGCTCGTGCAGGATGGGATCGTCAAGTCAGGCCGCCTCGGGGCGCCGGCTAGCACGACAGACTCCAACCCTCGATACTCCAAGCAAGTGTCTGCATGAAGCCCGCAAAAGGATAGCTTGGGCCTCCCAACCTCGTAATACCGCCTTTCCAATGACATGGCTATATATAGGTTCGATCACTGCATCGGCCTGGTAGTCCACATCCAAAAGAGCGCCTAAATAAGCCACGCTTATTCTGCCTATAAGAACAATTTCTCGGCATATTTCCGATTGCACGCAGCAGAAATATGCGTTGGACTCTTCCGCAATCTGCTCCTAGATTCTGCTAATCAATCACGCCCGTTCATTGTTGGAATGAGCGCAACCATTAAAGGAACAGAAGGAAACCATGTTCCGTTCGTGGAAGTGGATCCCGCATTTAACACGGAGCTTCTGCCGCCTGGCACTGAGAGCTAATAGGCAAATAGGAGTCCGGTCGATCTCAGGCTTCAAACTACCATTCCGCGAGGCCATCACCACGATGCAAACTAAGTCTCTTTGGAAGCTTGCAACGGTGGCTCTGTACATCGGGCTGGCGTCGGCTGCTTATAGCCAGGACGCATCCGATCCTAAGCCAACAGATCAACCAAGCACATCCGATCAACCAAGCGCACCGAGTTCTGCACCTGCGGCGGCTGAGCCTGCCCCTGTTCCACTTCCTACGCCCACCATCACCGGTCCGCTGCAGGCCGCACTGCCTATGAATTTCGAGGCCGGACCTCTGGGCAAACTGAGTCTGAACGGAGCTGTCAGTGGAATCGGTCTGTTTCAGACCAATGCTGTCGCTGGCAACAACACCGCAGAAGGCGCCTTCAGCAATGCGCAGATCTTCTTTCAGAAGGCGGAAGGATGGTGGCAGTTCTACGTGCAGGCCGGCGCCTATGACATTGTTTCTCTAGGGACACCCTTCATTTCGAACGCGAAAACCAACAGCGATCTTTACGGTCCGGTTCCGGTGGCTTACGTGAAGGTTGCACCCGCAAAAAATACCAGCATCCTGATTGGATCGCTGCCTACCTTGATGGGCGCTGAGTATACCTTCGACTTCCAAAACATGAATATCGAACGCGGCCTGCTGTGGAACCAGGAGAATGCGATAACCCGTGGCGTGCAGGTCAACCAGACACTCGGCAAGTTCACAGCGTCGCTCAGCTGCAACGACGGCTACTACTCCAATCGATACTCCGGACTGAGTGGCGCACTGACGTATACGAAAGGCGCCCATAGCCTGAGTTTCGTCGGCATGGGATACCTCGGACAGACGGCCTGGCAGAACCTGGCCACTCCTCTACAGAACAACAGCACGATGTACATGGCGGGTTACACCTACACAAAAGGTAGCTGGATCGTCCAGCCGTACTTTCAGTACAGCAATGTCCCCAGCAACCATTCCATCGGCGTTGTGCATGGGGCCTCCACGTGGGGCGGCGCAATCCTTGCGAGTCACGCGTGGAAGCACGGCTTCTCGCTGGCAGGACGCTGCGAATACATCGGGAGCACCGGTACTGCCGCAGAAGAAGCGGCCAACTTGATGTACGGGCCGGGAAGCAGTGCCTGGTCCATAACCGTGACTCCCAGCTATCAATACAAAAAGCTCTTCGCCCGGACCGACATCGCTTTCGTGCAAGCCGACAAATTCACTCCGGGAGACGCCTTTGGGGCCGCCGGCTCCAAAGGAAGCCAGACACGGAGCGTAGTTGAAATGGGATTTCTCTTCTAGTCCGCTGTCGATCCTGACGAGGTTTATGCACATGCGTAGTCAGACAGAGTTGAAAGACACAACCCAGGTCACGACAGCCGTGCAACGGCTTCTCAGCCTGCTGGCGTTGGTGATTGGCCTTGCGGCCCTGATTGCCGGCTTATCGAAATTCACCGACGAACCAATTGCAGGCGTGTTGATGGCAATCGCCGCAATGGCGGTGCTCCTGTACTCGGCCAATGGTTTCTGCGGAGGCCCGAAGATCTTTCAGCGACACAACCACGGGATGTAAAGGAGAGTTTTATGGCAGAGAATACCGCAGTTGAGATGAAGGCGACCCTGGGGATCACGGGGTTGACGATGAACGCAATGGCGCTGATCGCTCCCGGCGCTTTTCTTTGGCTGACCTTCTACATCCAGGCGACAACAGGAGTCACTGCTCCCGCCATGTGGATCGGTATCATCGTTTCTCTGGCCCTTTGCCTGGCGACTGCGGTGTGCTATGCAGAGTTGGCCAAACTCTATCCTGGCACTGGCTCCTCCTACTACTTCGCCGAGCAGTCATTCTTGAACCACGACAAAGCATGGCGCTACGCGAGGCTGTCGAAGTTTATCGTAGGATGGGCTTCACATCTGTACTACTGGATCTATCCTGGGGTGATGGTTGCTACCATGGGGATCCTATGTGGATACCTGGTGGGCACTCTATGGCCGAGCTTCATGAGCGCCTCCAACCCAGGTCCGGCTTTCATGATGGCGGTGGCAATTGTGTTTTCCTTCCTCGTTGCCTACATCGCACATCGTGGCGTTAATGGATCGACTGCGGTGAACATTGCGATCAATGTAATCCAGATCACCGCCCTGGTGTTGTTTGCTGTATTGGCGCTGGGCTACCGCCTTAACCATCCTCCCGGCAGCATTGCCTACCAGTTCGACTCGGTGTCAGGCCAGGCATACACCTACGAATTCCTGACGCAGAAGACGATGGTCAACGGACAAGAGACCGAGACTATCGTTCGCGATTCCGCCGGAGTCGTTCCGCAGCCCAAGCTCGATGCGCAGGGGAAACCTGTGCCTTATCGCATCAGCTATCCCGAGAAAGATAGCAGCGGCGTATTCCTCTCTCATCCGACTGCGAAGTCCGTTATCAGCCCCCACAACTGGGGTTGGGTGTTCATCCAGGCAACGGTTGCCATCCTCATCCTGGTTGGATTTGAGTCAGTCACCGCCATGGGCGGCGAAGCGAAGAATGCGAAGCGGGATATCCCCATTGCGGTGATTGTTTCACTTCTGGTACAGGGGATGTTCTGCTATCTGTTCGAGTACTTTGCAGCAAACTACTTTCTGAACAGCGGCTACACCATGCAGAGCGCGAGTGGCTCGGCAGCTCCCATCGGCGACATGATGGTCGTCGTCGGGGATGCTCTGCTCGGCGCAGGCAGAGGGCGAATCTTCATGCTCTGTGAAGCCTTCACGGTCTTTCTTGCGCTGATCGGTACCACGCTTTCCTGCATGAACACCGGGGCGCGCGTCACTTACGCAATGGGGAGAGACAAGGAAGCTCCGGAACATTTCGGTATGCTGCACTCGAGGAACTTGACGCCGCATCGCGCGATTTGGACGCTGGCTGGGATTTCAGCCGTGGTGGGCTGCATTGCTATCGTGTTCGTCTTCGGCGATGCCGGCGCGCCCAGCGATGCGACGATCCAGGCGCTGCCGCACGGTTTCTGGTCCAGCGTCGGATACATCAGTCACGACCGCGAGGCAGCCATGCCGAACACCCTGTTGACGATGACGCTTGCATCCAACTTCGGAACCTTCTTGCTGTATGGCTTGAGCTGTGTGATTTGCCTTGTGGCTTATCACAATCACCCAAAGTTCAAGCTGGTGCGCCATCTCGTGATTCCGATGTTCGGACTCATCGCGAACCTTGCCTGTATGGCGTTCTACCTGGTCGGCCCATTCATGGGTTATGGGACGAAGAAAGAGCCGCTGCTCGCTTTGGGTGTCGCATTGGTCTGGGGCTTGTACGGTGGCATCTATTTTGTCCGCACCAGCAAGGTTGCCGGCCGGACCACGCTCATCCAGCAGCGGGTCGAACTGGCATCCTAGCTGCTTGAGTAGGAAGCTTTGGGGCGGGAGACATGCCTGCCCCTTTTTCCTCCACCGGTGATGTGTACCATGGGCGATGAACGCATCGCCCAATAGACTTTAGACCGCAGTTGTATGCTCGACGTCGAACTCGCTCAACTTTCCGACCTGGGACGCGTGAGGCAGCAGAACGAGGATTATCTGGGACATGTTCTGCCATACTCTTCTGCCCAGCTGCGTTCTCATGGATGTTTGTTTGCGCTAGCCGATGGTGTAGGTGGCCAACAGAAAGGCGAGGTCGCGTCGCGCACCGCCGTGGAAAGCGTGCTCGCAGGATTCGTAGGCGCGCGCAGAGGCGAACCGCACAAGCCACTTCTCAGCCGCTTGATACAAGCTGCCAATACTCAAGTGTACGAGAGCGCTTCAGGAGTTGCCGCAGGGATGGCCACCACGATTGTTGCCTGCGCGATTCGCTTCGACCGTGCCGTCATCGCTCATGTTGGAGATTCACGCTGTTACCTGATTCGGGGAGGCCAGGCCACGCAGCTCACGAACGATCACACCGTCGTTGGCGAGCAGGTGCGCCTTGGAATTCTCTCCCGTCAGGAAGCGGCCGAGTCCTCAAACCGGCATCTGCTCAGCCGCTCGATCGGCAACGATCTGTTTGTGGCGGTGGAGATCAAG
>Ga0126381_100001130_pt1 | contig 28952 bp, 26 predicted proteins | sample PanSoiMetPlot_28_FD_96465 | JGI IMG/M metagenome (GOLD analysis project Ga0126381, IMG submission 96465) | Tropical forest soil microbial communities from Panama - MetaG Plot_28 | ecosystem: Environmental > Terrestrial > Soil > Tropical forest > Bulk soil | place: Panama | collected 2016-02-17
GAGACTTCTGGCAGCCGTCATCACCTCATACAGCTCGCCGAGCGAGTAGCTTATCCCGGCCCTGCCATGGGCGAGAAACACCTTGACGGCGAGCACGTCATCGCGATCGGAAACCTCACGGCCCACGGTCTCGACCCGCTCTGGGGTGATCCGCAGGTGGAAGACGAAATACGCCGCGGACTCCGCAGCACCATTGCGGCCCCGCTCCAAAGCGGACGCCAGCGTTTCACGAGGCTCGGGATAGAGATGCTGCAGCGTGGTAGTGACGCCACCGAAGGGCCCCGCATGCCCCAAGGTCGCGAAGGTCTCGCGATGGATCGGATGGGTATGGGCATCGATCACGCCAGGCATGACCCACGCCCCGTCGAGGTCCACAAGGTGACTTGCAGACAAGGAGCCAGCGGAGCCAATCACCTGGATCGTGCCGTCGACGATGAGAATATCTGCCTTGGGCATTGTCGCGGCGTCCATACGTCGGGCACCACGCAGCAGCAGGCCCGCGTCCGTCACCGGTCGAGCTCCTTCCACTCCGCCTCAACCGCGGCGAGCTCAGCGTATGCAAGCTCCAGCGTCCACGGGTCGGCCTCGACGCCTGGACTGCGTACCGCACCGGAACTCATCACGCCCCGTCGCACGTACAGGTGCTTGCGGATGGACAGAGCAATCTTCGGTAGCGCTTCGAGCCTAGCTAGACCGCTGACGATCTGGTTGTACCTGCGCGCACGGCGGGACTCGCCAGTCCGCCAGGCCTTGTAGATGGCGACCAGCGCCTCGGGGAAGACGAAGCCGGTCATCAAGCCAACCGCACCAGCCGCCAGCTCTTCGAGTGCGTAAATGCCTCCGGAACCGCCGAGGCAGCTCACCCCACCACGGCTGCGCTCACTGACCTCACGGATCTTGTTCATGGAGGGCAGCTCTTCCAGCTTGCTATAGCGGATGTTGTCGAATTGCCCGGCAAGCTGGATGATGACCTCGGTAGTAAGGCCGACACCGAGATGGACGGGGTCGTCCTGCAGGATGATCGGCACTGGAATAGCGCTGGCGATATCAGCGTAATGGTTCGCAAGCGTGGCGGCGTTGGCGGTACCGACCGGTGGAGGAGGCACGAGCAGCGCATCCGCGCCGGCCTCGATCGCGTCCGTCGCGGCCGTGATCGTCAGTCGAGTGGCAAGACTCCCGGCTCCGGCTACGACCGGGACCCTGCCCCCACTGGCCTCGACGGCTGCCCGGATGATCTCGACCCGTTCCCTGTCGCTGAGCCGGAACACCTCGCTGGCCACCCCATTGACCGTCAAGCCGTGGGCACCCTTCTGTATGACCCATTCCGCGATGGCAGGTATCTCCTCAATGAGCAATTGCCCGGTCTTGTCGAACGGTGTCGGAAGTACCGGCAGAACGCCGTGAAGAACTGGCTCAGCATTCACGTGAATTACCCGATCCCCGCCTCGAACAGATACTTGCGTTTAGTGCCGACCCGAGCCTTCGCGACCGTGAGGCGGCGATCTGGGGCGGCCAGGGGCCCTTAGGCGCGACGCAGGCGAACCGGTCAGGAGCTATTCCTCAATGATGATTCTCGGGGCTCTATCGCGTAGTTTCCCGATCGTGTTCGCCCTCTTGATGCGGTCTATCTCGGCGTCGGCGGCTTCCCTTACGTCTTGCTCGTCGGCCTTGAGGCCATCCTCATGCAGTTGGACGATCGATTTCAGCGTGACTGAGTTGACGACACCTTCCCACCTCACCTGCCTGGAGAAGGGAAGGTAATCTTCTGTCTGCAGCGGGCCTGAAATGTCCGCTTCGTCGGCACAGCGCCGGGCGACCTCCCTGATCTGGGAGTTGTCTGCCTGCTGTCTGCCGGCGTCGGCAAGCTGGCTTCCGATGAGGGAGTACGCAGCCACGAGATCTTGCGATTCGTGGGCTGCTGCGAGAGCATTTAGAGCGTTGCCGACGGCGATGCCAAGGGCGTCAATATTCCGAGGGTTCACGTTTCCAGCCTAGTTCCTGGGGGGTGGCATGGAAATAACTGAGGAGTTCCGTCGCGCGGTCGGTCGCCACGAAGATGCCATCCGGGGCCTCAGTGCGCTGCTCGAGCGCTATCGCGACGATGCGGACCTGTCCCGGGAGACCGGGCCAGAGGCTGAACTGGATGCGGCGGCCGAGCGATACGAGCAGACCTCAGCTGAGGTCACTGGCCTTATCACTCCCTACCTTGTCATCAATCCGCCTGGCGGCGCTGACCAGACAGCCGGGGATGTCCCGGTGTTGCAGGATGATGATGCCGTCATGCGCATGAGCGCTCTCCTGGAGATCGATGCCACGGTCGTGCGGTACACCGCCGTGATCACCGCGCTCCGGGACCCGCAGGGGTCCGGATACGGACTTCGGCCGGGGCCGCTGACCCAGGTGGAACTCGACGACCTCGGCGCAGCCGGGCCCGCGCAGACCTCTGAGCCGGCGTTCGCGGAGCTTCGCAAGGCCAATAGCGCCGCCGCGCCGCCGTCAGCTCCCCCAGCGGAGGCTCCTCGGGCAAGGCCCCCTAAGTTCGAGGTGAAGCCGTACTTCGACGTGATCCTCAACCGGGCTGGCACCGACATCGCGGGGACGATCGCGTCGGGACTGGCGTGGGAGAAGAGCATCGCCCACGCCCTGTCGCACACGATTAAGGATTTCGCCAACTGGCTGCCAGGCTCACTCCGTCACGCGCTGACTCCCCTCCGGCGCCTGCTCATCCGCGGGTGGCGTCAGGTGCTGTCCAAGGTCAGTCTCCTGGTCGGGCCGCATGCCTCAGATCTCGGGCAGTTCATCGTGAGCATTGTTCAACCCTTCGTTCCCGACACGGAAGGCTGGGGCGGCGGCAAGGTGCTAGGGATGGCCCTCCAGATCAGGGAACCTCAGGTGAAGGCCCAGAAACTCGTGGACGACAACCCGGATCGCGCTTGGGAGGCGAAGGAAGCGTGCGAGAAGGTTGATGCCCACCACAAGAAAATGAGGAAACCAGTACGGCTCCTGAACGCTGCGCTGCCTGCCCTTCAGCTGATCCCCGTCCACGGCCTGCAACTGCAGGTGATCGCAACCGCGACACTGCTGATCTACCAGGTATCGCTGGCCCACGACCACCTGGACTCACCTGTCCTGCAAAAAGTCCGGCTCCCTAAAAACATCGGCCTGCTGACTGAGATACAAACCGCCGTCGCCTAAGCCCTCCCACGGCATCCCGGTGCGCCTGGGAAGCCTACCAAGGGCAGGTGCCCAGCCCGTGGGCTGGCAGTGCCGAAGACGTCCGTCGGGCCGGTCGGCCAAGGACGGTACGGCAGCGCGGATGGCGTCCACGGCGGACAGATCCTCCATTACACCCATTGGTGAGCGGTCGGCTTCCGTACGGGTCGGCAACCGCGCACAATGAGCCGACCGTGCCGGTTCCCGTGACATGAGGCGTCGAACCTGTAGGTCTTCCGGCCGGAGACAACAGCCAACGGGCGGCGTCGAACATGACCGCCGTGTTGTGCACCCGCCCGCCCTCGGCCGACTTGAACTCCCCACTACCGCGGCGACCCTAGCGGCTTTGGGCAGAGGACATTGTGACTGTCAGAAGGCACGCCGAATAGCCAGCTACGCGCACGCCCACACGCCATCTCCGGCAGGATCCCCGGCAGCTGGGACCTAGACCAGGACACCCTGGACCGTCGCCGGATGCTGGGCGACACTTGCTTCTTCCTGCGCCCAGGCAGAAGCCCGGGCGTAGCCGATGGGGCGCTGTTGTCGTATGCGGGCGCGGCAGTCATGCTGCTGATTGTCCCGGGTACCGCCCCGTTACCGGCGTCGCGGCACGTGGCTTCGGGATTAGCTTCAGGTGAGCCCACCCGGGCGGGCGCTGCTGGTGCGGTGGCCCCGGAAAGGCCATTCCAGGACGCATTTCCCGGCTCCCGCCGGGCCCGGGAAATCGCTCCCGGCTGTGTCAGGATCAGCTGAATGAGGCCCTTGTTCCTGGCGGCGTATGCTCGGCGTGGATGCGTCGCCTGCGGGCGAGGGGAGAGGCTGTGGCCGAGCCGCCGGTTGCCTTCGCCAGCCTGTTGCGGAAGCTGCGCACCGAGGCCCGGCTGACCCAGGAGGAGCTGGCCGAGGCGGCGGGGCTGAGCCCGCGGTCGGTCAGCGACCTGGAGCGAGGGGTCAACCGGACCGCCCACAAGGAAACAGCCCGGCTGCTGGCCGATGCGCTGCACCTGATTGGCCCGGCCCGGGCCGAGTTCGAGGCGGTCGCGCGGGGCCGGATCCCTGGCGGCGCCGGCACTGGCGCCGCGGCGGCCGCCACCCGGACGCTGCCTCGCGATATCGCCTCGTTCACCGGGCGGCAGCAGGAACTCGCGCAACTGGCGGAGGCCGCGGGCGGTACGGGCGGCGTGGTGGGCATTCACGCGATCGGCGGGATGGCCGGAGTCGGCAAGACCGCGTTCGCCGTACACGCCGCGCACCGGCTCGCGGACCGGTTCCCCGGCGGGCAGATATTCCTCCCGCTGCACGGGCACACGCCCGGGCAGCAGCCGGTCGACCCAGCCGACGCGCTGGCCAGCCTGCTGGCCACGGCCGGAGTTCCCGCCGCGCAGATCCCGCCCGGCCTGGAAGCGCGGATGGCGCTGTGGCGGGACCGGCTGGCGGGTCAGCAGCTGCTGCTGGTACTCGACGACGCGGCCGCCAGCGAGCAGGTCCGGCCGCTGCTGCCCGGCTCTGGCGGCAGCCTGGTGCTAGTCACCAGCCGCCGCCACCTGACCGCGCTGGAAGACGCGACAGCGATCAGCCTGGACACCCTGCCGCCCGACCAGGCGGCCGCGCTGCTGGTCCGGCTAGCGAACAGGCCCGGGCTGAGCCCGGACGATCCGGCGGTGGCCGAGATCACACGGCTGTGCGGGTACCTGCCGCTGGCGATCGGGATGGTAGCCCGCCAGCTGCACCACCACCCGGCCTGGTCGGCGGCCGGGCGGGCCGCCGAGCTGGCGGCCGCGGTGGACCGGCTGGAGCTGATGGCCACCGAGAACCTTTCGGTCACCGCTGCATTCAACTTCTCCTATGCGGACCTCACCCAGGACCAGCAGCGGCTGTTCCGGCGGCTAGGGCTGCACCCCGGCGCCGACATCGACGGCCACGCTGTGGCCGCCCTGGACGGCACCGATTTCGTGGCTGCCCGCCGCGGCCTGGAGGCCCTATACGACCAGTATCTGCTGACCGAGCCGGCCCGGGGCCGCTACCGGCTGCACGACCTGATCCGCGAGCATGCCCGCGCCCTCGCCGAGCACCTGGACCCGGATAGTGACCGGGACCAGGCCACCGCCCGGCTGCTGGATTACTACCAGCACACCGCCGCCCTTGCCCAGGCCCTCTTCGCCCGCCAAAACCGCCCCATCCCCACCCCCGCAGTCGGCACGATCCCGGCGGCGGTTCCCGCCCTTGCCGACCGCGAGCAGGCCCTGGCCTGGACTCGAGCCGAGCGTGCCAGCCTGCTGGCCTGCCTCGATCACGCCACCGGTACCGGCCAGCACGCCCGTATCATCGGCCTCACCGCCGGTCTCGCTGGCCTGCTACGCCACGACGGCCCGTGGGCCGAGGCCATTACCCGCCACGCCACCGCCCTGCGTGCCGCACAGCACCTCGGCGACCGGCTCGGCCAGGCTGGCACCCTCAACGACCTGGGGGACGTACGGTGGCTGATGGCCGGGGACTCTCCGGGGGCGGCCCGGGATCTGGAGGAGGCGCTGGGCATCTACCGGGACATCGGCGACCGGCTCGGCCAGGCCAACGCCCTCAGCGGCCTGGGAACCGTGCGACTGGCCGGGGACTATCCGGGCGCGGCCCAGGTCCTGGAGGAGGCGCTGGGCATCTACCGGGACATCGGCGACCGGCTCGGGCAAGCCAACGCCCTGACCAGCCTGGGGATCGTGCGGGTATTCACCGGGGACTATCCGGGCGCAGCCCGGGATCTGGAGGAGGCGCTGGGCATCTCCCGGTACCTCGGCGACCGACACGGCCAGGCCGAGGCCCTCACCTACCTGGGCAACGCACGGCGGGTAGCTGGGGACTATCCGGGCGCGGCCCAGGTCCTAGAGGAGGCGGTGAACATCTCCCGGGACCTCGGTGACCGACACGGCCAAGCCGAGGCCCTCGGCCTCCTGGGGGGCGTGCGGCAGATGGCCGGGGACTATCCAGGCGCGGCCCAGGTCCTGGAGGAGGCGCTGGGCATCTCCCGTGACATCGGCAGTCGGCCCCTCCAGGCCAACGCCCTCATCTTCCTAGGGGTGGTGCGGCGACTGGCCGGGGACTCTCCGGACGCGGCCCGGGTCTTGGAGGAGGCGCTGGGCATCTTCCGGGATATCGGCGACCGGGGCGGTGAAGCCGAGGCCCTCAACGAGGCCGGGACGCTGTACCGGAGCCGCGATGACCTACGGCAGGCCGGGTCGTACCACCAGCAGGCTCTGGACCTGGCCCGCCAGATCGGCAGCCCCATGGATGAGGCACACGCGCTAGCAGGCCTGGGCCGGTGTGCCCTGACCGTCGGCCATACCGCTCAGGCAGCAGACATGCTCCGGCAGGCACTGGAGATATTCCAGCGGATCGGCGCAGCCGAGGCATCGGACCTACTCGCCGAACTAGACGCCCTCACCAGCGCACCACCCGCACAATAAGCCATGCCATCCCACCGGGCTCGAAGCCCGCGGCCGCGCCCGGATCGCCACGACGAGCAGATACGCGCCATCGCTAATCAGGTTCAACAGGTACCTCTCTGAGGAGAGGTTCCCCGGGTGATTGTCTTACCCTGTGTCCGGCTGCCGCGCCTGGGCTCTGAGCCGCACGCCATCGGCCTGGACCCTAACGGACTCGGCCCAATGCCGGTCGCCGCCGGGTGCCTGTAGCTGTCTGGTCGAGGCGTATCTATTCGTCTGGGCGGGCGGCGAGCGCTGACATCTTCACCCACTGGCCGCCATCGGCGACAAGACACTCTCCTGTCATGAACGACGCCTGCTCCGACGCAAGGAACGCGATGACGCTGGCGATCTCGTTTGGCTCTGCGGCCCGGCCCATCAAGTTGGTTTCGAGGGCCTTTCCGACTACACCGGCCTCTTCAAAGAAAGGCTGCGCCATGGGGGTACGGACCCAACCCGGCAGTACTGCGTTTATCCGTATGCCGTAAGGTGCCAGCTCCACGGCCGCATAGCGGGTGAAACCCACCAGGCCGCTTTTGGAGACGCCATAAGGAGACACCCAGGGCTCCGCCTGGATAGCGTTTATCGACGAGACGTTGACCACGTTGCCTCGCGACTCGCGCAGGTAAGGAATGGCGGAGCTGGTGACCATGATCGGTCCCATGAGGTTCGTGTTCAGGACCGACTGCCACTCCTTGGCGGTCAGGTCTTCCAGCTTGGCGGGGGTGCCGATGATCCCATGGGCGTTGACCACGACCCCCAGTCCGTGCATGGCCTGAACGGCCTCACGCACGACAGTGGTGGCCTGATCAGGGTCAGCAAGGTCGGCGGTCAGGCAAAATACACGTTCGCTGTTGAGCGCCTTCGCTGCGGCTGCGAGGCGATCGGCGCGGCGAGCGCAGATGGCGACCTGATATCCGTCCGAGAGGAAGCGCTCAGCCGTAGCCAGGCCTATCCCGCTGGAACCGCCTGTTACGAGCACGGATCTGGTGTGGGTCATCTTGCTCTGCGTCTCACGGCTAGCCAGCGACCTGGGAGATGATGAACCCCGTGTCGTAGGCGAGAGTTTCGTGGCGGACCTTGGTGCATTCGGGATTGCACCGGTAGACGGCGACGGCCGGCCAGGACACGCGATTCCCGGTTGCCGCGTGGCCATACAGCTCGCCAGTATGCGTGCCGGAGATGGTTATCATCATCACGGATACGTCGTGGGCGTCGATGATCTCTTTCGGCTCTATCCGTACGTCCGAGAATGGGCCGAAGAGTTCCTGGCAGTAGCCGTGCAACTCGTCTAGGCCGTGCACCACGTGGGTGGTGGAGGTGTCCTCCAGTATGCAGTCGTCAGTGAACAGCTCACAAATCTTGTCCGCCAGCGCGTTGAGATCCTCTTTCGTCTTCGTCGGTGACTCGTTGATCAGCTGGAATTCCTTGAGCATGGGATCGCGAGGACTGTGCATCTACTTCCTCCAACGGACGCGAGCGGACGGTCGGCGGCGTGCCTCCTTGTGTGACTGCCCGCCGGACCGGACGGTCACGGAAGAGGCTCCGTTGCGCGGGTTGGCCCGATCTGGGCGCTGGGCGGCCTACTGCTGGTCTGGTACGCCGCAGCAGTACCTGCGAGACATGGCGTATGCTAACGATCGTTAGGTCAGTGGTCAAGTGCGCTGTTGCGGCCGGCCGAATGCATAGGATCGACCTGTGAATACCACTAGCGAGTCTGCAGCCGGTCCTGACGTGCGGATTTGCCTGGAAGCCTTGGCTGGGCACGTAAAGACCCACCCCACGGGGCCAAGCGCGGATACCCGGAGCCGGATCCTGGAAACGGCAATTATACTTTTGGCCGGCCGCGGGTATGGCGGCACCTCGATGCGCGACATCGCGCGAGGTGTGGGTGTCAAGGCCGCTAGTCTTTACGTACATTTTCCGGAGGGCAAGCAGCAGCTGCTGCGTGACGCGCTCGTCGAGATACTTGACGAATTCCTGGCGTTCGTTCTTGACGGACTGAATTCAGGGGATTCCAGCGCTGAGCAGCTGAAAGCCGTCTTGTCCCGCCACGTGAGCTGGCAGCTGCGGTTCGCCGCCAAGGCCGTCGCGTGGGATACGGCAGCTGAGCAGTTCAGCGCGTATCCAGCGGTTGGGACTGATGTCGGGCGGGAAGTTGCGGAGCGCCAGGATCTCTATCACGGTTACGTCCAGGCTCTATTTGACGAGCTGAGTCCCGGCCCATTGACCGCAGAACGTTCACGAGCCGTGTTGGTGCTGTGCGACCGGGCACGGGTGTGGCACGTGAGTGGCGGGGGGCGGCTGGCGACAGAGGAGCAGGTGGCCGCCCTGGTGTGGGAACTCGCCCAAGACCTCGTATCCGGGTCCCGCAGCCGGCAGACGGCTCCGGGCCAGCTGGAGACACTGTTGCCATGCAGCCCAGGAGCGGGATTCGCGCCCGTAGAAGCCACGGCCCGCGAGAGACGTCAAGCCGAAGACCGTATCGGGTAGGCAGGCGTTGCCCGGCCGCCTAGGTTGACCTCCGTCATGTCTGAGGGCAAAACCCGACCATCCCCTTGCCTAGTTAATGAACAGTCGTTAGGGTCTGCGCTAAGGCGCCGTGCGGCCACGTCGCTGGTTCGCGCCGACGCCGGAGCCCGGTGACCGGGGGTGAAGACGAGCCAAGCCAGGAGGAACAGTGGCCACTACGGACCTCTCACAGACTGGCAGAACCGAACTGCGCCGCCGCCTGACGCTCAGGTCGAATGCGGCGCTGGTCTTCGCGAGCGTGGGCGCCACGGCCGGGTTGTACAGCCTGTTCGCTTTCTCGCTGGGAACGTCCGGTCCTTCGTTCATCTGGGGATGGGTGGCGACGGTCATCGGAGTAGCCGCCCTGTGCTGCATGTGGGCCGAGCTTGCCGCGCACTATCCACTGGCCGGCGCCTTCTATCACTGGGGCACCGCGGTGGCGGGCTCCAGGGTTGGGTGGTGGATCGGCTGGATCTACCTTGGGGCGCAGATCGCTGTCCTGACTGCCTGGTACTTCGTGCTACCCGTCGCCGTCGCCCCCCTGTTCGGAGTGACATTCAGCCCCGGCGAGGCCGCGGCTGTCGCCCTGGGCGCGCTCCTGGTTGCCGCCATCATCAATGCCTCCGGTATCGAGTTCCTCGGCAAGGTCACGGTTATCGGGGTAGCAGCGGAGATTTTCATCGTCTTCGTGATCACGTCGCTGGTTGTCGCGTTTGGGGCAACCCAGCCAGTGTCCGTCTACGTCCAAGGACCTGGAGTGTCCGGCTTCGGCAACTGGGTTTACGCCCTCCTCGCCGGCGGCATCTTCGTGTCGCTGTGGGTGCTGTACACGTTCGAGAGCGCCGGGCTGGTCGGCGAAGAGACCAAGGGCGGCCCCCGAGTCGCTCCCAAGGCGATCTTCCTCGCTTTGACCGGGACGCTCCTGATGGGGTTGTACTTCCTCGCCGGCATGATCATCGCCATCCCCAACGTCAAGGCGGCCATGACGAGCGCAACGCCGGTCCAGGACATCATCAACGGTGCGCTTCCCCACTGGTTCTCCAAGCTCTACCTGGTGTTGATCTGCGAGGTCACTTTCCTCGGCGCCAACGCATTCTTCACCGGCGTGTCACGTCAGATGTATGGCATGGCCCGGGAAGGGCAGCTGCCGTTCTCGGGGTTCTTGTCGAAGACACGCAACGGCACACCATGGGCAGCCCTCTTGGTTGTTGCCGTCCTGACAGGGCTGCCGCTGCTTGCTTCGCAGCAGATGCCCGTGCTGACGACCGGCGCCACCGGGGCAATTTACGTGGCATACGCGTTCCTGGCGATCATGTTGCTGGCGGCGCGGTTCCGCGGCTGGCCACGTCAGCCCGCATCGTTCAAGCTGGGCCGCTACGCCAAGGCCATCAACGTATTTGCGGCCCTAGTTGCCACCGGTGTGGTGGTGGACCTTTTCTGGCCCCGTGACACCACCAATCCCACATGGCACGGCGTCCGGGTCGCCTACTGGATCATAGGGCTGCCCGTGGTCATAGGCGTGCTCTACTACGCCTTCTACCAGCATCGCCGTCTCGCCCCGCAAGGCGAAGCTGACACTGAAGCCGTGAAGGCCTGGGGGGCGGAATCGCCGGAATCCCAGCAACCAACTGCGGTGGCACCCGACGACCCGTCCCAGAGCCTGACGGATTAGCCGCGACGTGGGTCACGGTGAAGTCAGACCGCGGCATTCACAAGTCTGTGTGGTCGGTGCGGGCGCGATAGGGCTCGCCGCAGCGCTGCGGGCGGCGGAGCTGGGCGCTGAAGAAGTCACGGTCTTGGAGCAGGCCCATCCTGCAGCGGGCTCGTCAGGCCTGTCGGCGGGCATCTTCAACCGGCAAAGCGTCGACCCGCTGGACATCAGTATCCGGGTGGCGGCCGAGCGGCTGCTCACACGCCTGTCGTCCGAGGACGGCCTCCCCCTGGTCCGCTGCGGCTACGTGCGCCTTGCTCACAGCGATCAACAGCTGCAGGCGTTCGAAGCCGCGCTGGAAGTGGAGCGTTCCTTGGGCGTCACGGACGCCAGTCTGCTCAGCGCTGCTGAGCTAGCCCGGCTCATACCAGGCATGTACTGCGGCGACCTGGCTGGCGGCCTGTACGGCGCATCCGATGGTCACCTGGATGGCCACCTGCTGTGCAGCACACTGGCCGCCCGGGCTCGGCGGCGGGGCGTCCAGGTCCACTCACGGACCCGCCTGACGGAGGCGCAGCCCGCGCAGAACGGGTATCAGCTGGTGACGACCAACGGCACCTTCGCCGCCGACGTCGTTATCAATGCTGCTGGCGCGTGGGCAACCCGGGTCGCTGGCCTCTTCGGCGAGCATGTGCCGCTGGTGTCGCAGCGCCATCAGGTCTGCCAGGTGACGCTAGAGCAGCCAATCGCGTATCAGCTGCCCGTGGTGCAAGAGTACGTGCCGGGAACCATAGGCCTGGCGCCCTACTTCCGGGAGGAGGGCCCGGCGCAGCTCATCGCCGGGTTGCACAGCCACCAGGCCACGCCTGGCAGCAGCCCGGAAGATCCGGACAGCTACCGGCGCCAGGTCGACTCCGACTACGTGGAAGACGTTGCCGCTGCTCTTGACCACCGCTTGCCGGCGCTGCCCGAACCGGCCATAGCCGGGGGATGGTGCGGGCTATATCCCCTGAGTCCGGACGGGAATCCCCAGATCGGCCCCCATGCCAGGCAATCAGGTCTCGTGGCCGCCTGTGGCGGAGGTGGCGTGGGCCTCACCCTGGGCCTGATCTACGGGAGCCTGGCGGCCGAGTGGGCGCTGCTCGGGGAGCCGATGTCCATGCCTGCCGCGGGCGCTTACCTGCCCGACCGCGCAACGCTGCGACCAACCGCTTCCGAGTCTTCGAGGCTGGCGCAATCATGACCCCCCACGTCGAGACGAGTCCCGAGAGGATGCCGATGAAAAGCCGCGAGGTGATCGGAGCCGCCGCAGCGGCAGCCGACACGCCTGTGCCCGCCCGCTATCAGGAGTCGCTGCGGTACATGAACCGCGCCCGGCGGGTCCTGCCCCGGGGCGCCGGCTCAGCCGCCCGGGTGGCCCGCCGCCCGACCCCGCTGGCGATGCAGAAGGCTTCCGGCTCCCGCGTCGTGGACGTCGACGGCAACACCTACCTCGACTATGTTCTGGCCCTCGGTCCCCACTTCCTCGGGCATAACCCGCCCTTCGTCCTGGAAGCGGTGAGAGATCAGCTTGACCGCGGGGTGCTGTTCGGAGCGCAGCACGCCGGGGAGGCCGAGCTTGCCGAACGAATCTGCGCGATGGTGCCCTCGGTCGAGCAGGTGGCCCTCACCAGCACCGGCAGCGACGCGGTGCACGCAGCCACCCGGATCGCACGGGCGGCAACCGGCCGGCGCCGGATAGTGAAATTCGAGGGTCACTACCACGGCTGGATTGAGCCGCTCTACGTCAACGTTCCGGGTGTTCCTCCCGGCGAGGGCGCCGGGCCGCTGCCCGTCGTGAACGGCATCGCCGGGGCGCCGCCGCCCGCGGACGTGATCGTCTGCCGGTGGAACGACGTCGCTCACCTGCGCGAGGTTCTCGCCACCGCGGGCGACTCAGTGGCCATGATCATAATGGAACCGGCCACCTGCAACTTCGGCACCTTCTACGCCGATCCGGGCTATCTCGCCGAAGTTCGCGCCCTGTGCGACACTCACGGAATCGTGCTGGCCTTCGACGAGGTCATCACCGGCTTCCGGCTGGCACCGGGCGGCGCGCAGCAGGTGCTCGGAGTGAGCCCGGACCTGACCGTCTTCGCCAAGGCTCTTGCCTCCGGCTTCCCGATCGCGGCCGTGGGCGGCCGCGACTCGGTGATGAGCATCGCGTCCCGCGGGCCGCTGCAGCATGTAGGCACCTACAACGGCAACGCCGTCTCGGTAGCCGCGGCCAACGCCACCCTCGGCTACCTGCAAACCACGGCAGCCACCCTTTACCCCCAGGTGAACGCCGCCGCCGAGCGGCTGGCTGATGAGACCCGCAAAATCGCCGAGTCGCTGGAACTACCCCTCATCGTCAACCGGACCGGTTCGGTCCTCCAGTTCTTGTGGGGCGATGGCAGCCCGGTTACCAGCTACCCGCAGGCCTGGGCGTGCGACCCCGAGCCGGTCGCCGACCTCGCGCTCGAGCTGCTGCACCGCGGTGTGCATGCGCTCGAACGCGGGCTGTGGTTCGTGTCCACGTCACACACCCAAGCCGACATCGATCTCACACTCGAGGCGCTCAGCGCTGCGCTCGCACAGGTAGCCACGGCGCACCAATTCCGATGACCGAACAGGAGGCACTCCTGTTGTCCGCAGAAGGCACCGCACCCGGCAGCCTCCGCCAGAGCACCGCCCAGGATGTCGCTCAGCTCCTCGCCGCGGCAGGCAGCAAAGTCATGCGCGCTGACACCGCGCCGCTGACGGTGGTGGATCCAGCCACAGCCGCGAGCCTCGGCGTGGTTGCCGACGTGGGCGCGGCCGGCGTCGACCAGGCCGTCACCCGGGCCAGGAAGGCCCAGGAACACTGGGGGCAACGCAGCCCTCGCGAAAGATCAGAGACGCTGCTTGACCTGGCCACGAAACTGGAGAGCAACCTGAGCCGGCTCGCCGCAATCGAGGCACTGGACGTCGGGAAACCACTGGCCGCGACTCCTCCGGAGATCACCAGCGCCATCGACAAGCTCCGCTTCTTCGCGGGCGCCTGCCGGATCCTCTCCGGCGCCGCGGCCGGAGAATACCGCGCGCCCTACACGAGTTATGTGCGCCGCGAACCGGTCGGCGTCGTCGGCGCCCTCGCCCCGTGGAACTACCCGTTCGCGCTCACGATGTGGAAGATCGCTCCCGCGCTCGCGGCCGGAAACACCGTAGTGCTCAAACCATCGCCAGAGACTCCGCTCAGTGCCCTGGCCCTCGAGGAGATCGCCAGCGACGTCCTCCCTGACGGAGTGCTTACCGTCGTCACCGGCGGTGCTGGCACCGGCGAACGCCTGGTCCGTCATCCCGACGTGCCCATGATCTCGCTGACCGGCGGAACCGCGACCGGGCGGCGCGTCATGGCCGCGGCAGCGGACTCGCTCAAGCGCCTGCAACTCGAGCTTGGCGGCAACGCACCCGTCCTGGTCTTCGAAGATGCCGACCTGGAGGCGCTGGCCGCGGCGGTCCCCATGGCGACGTTCCGGAACAGCGGCCAAGACTGTCACGCGGCCAGCCGGATGTATGTACACCACTCGGTCAGGAACGACCTCATATCGGCCGTCAGCGAAGCAGCCTCACGGGTAAGAGTCGGCGACAATTTCGACCAGGCCACCACCATGGGGCCGCTGGTCTCCGCAGGTCAGCGGCGGCGCGTGGAAGGGCTAGTCAAGCAGACGCTCACCTCGGGACAGGCGGAAGTAGCGTTCGCAGGGCCCCGCGACCCAGGGCTCGGCGACGGGTATTACGTCACCCCGACGGTACTGGCCGACGCGGCACAAGACAGTCCCATCGTGCAGGAGGAGGTGTTCGGGCCGGTGATCTCGGTCACCTCTTTCCGGCAAGAAGAAGAGGTCGTCAGGTACGCGAACGGTGTCGCCCAGGGTCTGGGTGCGTCGGTGTGGACGTCTGACGTCGACCGGGCGCTGCGGGTCTCGCACCGGTTGAAGGTAGGCACCGTCTGGGTCAACGGTCACGGTGCGACGATCGCTGAGATGCCCTTCGGGGGGGTCAAGGACTCGGGATTCGGCCGTGACCTTTCGATCTACGCGCTGGAGGAATACACCGAGCTCAAACACGTCGCGATCAGAGTCAAGTCATGACCTCCGCGGTGACCGGCAGACAGATTCGCTTCGCCGGCGACATCGCGCCCCAGGTCCGCGGCGAGTTGCTGGCTCTGCTCAGCTCCTGGCTGGGACCAGGGGAAGCGGCCACCGTAGCCCTGCTCACCGGGGGTGCCAGCAACCAGAACTTCCGGGTCGAATCGGCGCGGGGGACCATGGTGCTCCGGCTGGCCGCCCGGGACGTGGCCAGATTCGGGGTGCAGCGGGGCCGCTCGCTCGCCGCGCACCGCGCCGCCGCTGAGGCGGGCCTGGCGCCGCAGCTCATCCGGGCGGACGAGCAGACCGGGGATTGCTTGTCCATGCTGGTCCCGGGAGAGACGCTGACCCCCGGTCGCGCCCGCGAGCCGGAAGTTCTGGCCACGATCGGCTTGGCCCTGCGCCGCCTGCATCAGCTGGCGCCGACGATCGGCCGGTGGTCGGTGTTCGATGACGTGCGCCGCTACATCGCCACCGCCCTCGACGAAGGGCTGCGTCTTCCCCCCGACATTGACCTGCTGCTGGGCCGTCTCACCCAGGCCGAGGCGGTCTTCCAGCGACTCCAGGTGACAGACGCGCTCTGCCACAATGACCTGCAGCCGCAGAACCTCATTCTCGGCGGCAACGTGGTCACCGTGGTCGACTGGGAGTACTCCGCCCTCGGCAATCCGTACTTCGACCTCGGCGGGCTGAGCGTGAACATTGACCTCAGCGGTGACGGGGAAGCACTTCTCGCCAAGCAGTACTTCAGCCGCGCCGCGCCGGAACACCTGGCGAGGATCCGGCTGATGCGAGTGGCCTCGGCGATGAGGGAGGCGACCTGGGCCGTCATCGCGGGCCCGGTGCTCAACCTGGACTGGGACTATGACGAATGGGCGGGCAGCTTCTTCGCCCGTGCCCGCGAGCAGTGTGCTGAACCGCATTTCGGCCGGTGCTTGCGTGAGGCCCTGCAGGGGGCGCCGCCCGGGCTCGCTTCGCCCGGCGGGCCCGGGTCACCACCCGGCTAACGCGGAGGCGGTGCTCGATGGCGGATCCTGCCATACATGAGTTTTTCCCTGGTATCCACGTGGGCCAGGTCGGGATCATCGTCCCTGACCTGGACGAGGCGGTTGCGGCCTACACCCGGCGGCTCGGCCTTAATGACTGGATGGGCTACGTCTACGGCCCGGAATCGGTGCGGAACTTTACCTACCGCGGGAAGCCCGCCGACTATGCGATAAAGATTGCGCTCGCCGGAGAACATCCGCAGATAGAGCTGGTCGAGTCACCGGCCCGAACCCCAAATCTCTACGCTGAATGGGTGGAGACCCGCGGCTACGGGCTTCAGCACCTCGGCTTCATCGTGCCGCGTCTGAGCGATGCCGTGGAACACATGACCGGCCAGGGGTTCGAGGTGATTCAGCAAGGCAGCGGATACGGCCTTGACGGTGACGGCGGCTTCGCCTACTTCGATACCGTGCAACACCTGGGCGTTCTCGTCGAGGCCATCGAGCGCCCCGCCCGCCGTAGGCTGCCCGACCTGACGTGGCCGAGGGGGGGCTGACGTGGACGCGTCACCGGGTCGCAACCATGCTGGCACGAATCCGGAACGGCCCAGTACAGCCCGGCAGCGCCTGAGCGGCAAGGTCGCGATCGTGACTGGCGGGGCGCGGGGAATGGGGGCCTCTCACGTGCGGGTTCTTGCTGAGCACGGGGCGACCGTACTGTTCGGCGACCTGCAAGATGAGCTCGGTCAGTCCCACGCAGACCGGTTGCGGGAGGAAGGCCTCCGGGCGCTGTACCAGCATTTGGATGTCCGCAGCCCGGCGCAGTGGCAGGCGATGGAGGCAACCTGCCGAGACCGCTTCGGCCGGCTGGATGTGCTCGTCAACAACGCTGGCATCGTGGATACGCTGCGAGCGGAGGATGCGCCGGAAGAAACCTGGCGCCGGACCATCGACACTAACCAGATGAGCGTGTTCTTGGCCCTGAAGTACTGCATCCCGCTCATGCGCGCATCGGGCGGCGGGTCCGTCATCAACGTTTCGTCAGTGTACGGACTGGTCGGCGCGGAAGGGTACATCGCCTACACCGCGTCCAAGGGCGCGGTCACGCTGATGACAAAAAGCGCGGCCGTCACCTACGGCCCCGACAACGTCCGCGTCAACAGCGTGCACCCCGGAGTGATCCGGACGCCCATGCTGGAAGAGGAACTGGCGCAGCTGCCGCTCGGTGCGCTGGAAGACTTCCTGGCGGCAACCCCTCTTCGGCGCGAAGGCGCCGCAGAAGAGGTATCCGGGTGTGTTCTCTTTCTCGCCTCAGACGAGAGCAGTTTCGTTTCCGGGGCAGAGCTGGTCGTGGACGGAGGGCTACTTGCCGGACGGTGAATTCAGGTTCCCGTGGGCGTGGTGTCGGGCGCCTTCAGCCACGAGATCAGGGCCGAGAACATGATGCTGGCCGACGGCCAGGTGCGACCTGAGGGCGCCGAATTTCGGGATCCTTCTGGAACAGGCGGAGGGCTGTGAACAAATGAGCGTGTTTGATCTTACCGGCAAGGTAGCTGTTGTCACCGGCGCGGCATCCGGCATCGGACGGGCCACCGCGCAGCGCCTCGCGTCAGCTGGCGCACGTGTTTTCATCGCCGACATAGCCGAAACGGAGGGGAAGGAGGCCGCGCGCGAAGTTGGGGGGACGTTCGTAGCCACAGACGTCTCCCGTGAGGAAGATGTCGTGAACGTGATGGCCCGGGCGGCGGAGCTGACCGGGCGGCTGGACATCGTGGTCAACAATGCCGGCATCGCCCTGCCAACGGTGCCGATCACCGACACTACGCATGACCATTTCCAGCGGCACATGGAGATCAACACGCATGGCGTGCTGTATGGCATCAAGCATGCGGCGCCGAGAATGACCACGGGCGCGGCCATCGTGAATACCGCGTCTGTGCTGGGGGTTTTCGGGCTGCCCGACTACGGCTCTTACGCGGCTTCTAAGTTCGCGATCGTCGGGCTGACCAAGGTCGCCGCCATCGAACTGGGCCCGCGGGGCATCCGGGTGAACGCTGTGTGCCCGACGACGGTAGACACACCGATGCTCGCCAGCTTCCCGGAGGGCAAGGCCGAGGCAGCGGTCCTCTCAATGGCGGCACCTCTCGGCCGGATCATTGACGCTGGCCACGTGGCCGCGGCGATACATTTCCTGGCCGCAGACGACTGCCCGGCCATCAACGGGCAGGCGCTGATGCTGGACTGCGGGATTACGAGCGGGGTAAGCCGCGGCCTTTGGGACCTTGTAAGCACGACCGCCGCAACGTGATAAAGACCGGCTAAACGTTCTTAATTGCGGGGGTTACAGAAGGGTGTGAGGTCGAGGCCGGTGCTGGCGAGGAAGCCGTCGAGTAGGCCGGGCCCGGTACTGCATGCGTTTGAGCCCGGGCTTCGATCAGGGCGGTGAGCTGGGCAAGGTTGCGTTTGGCCAGGTTGGCCAGGGATCTCTTCAGGTGAGACCAGACTGGTTCCACCGGGTTCAGCTCGTGCGCATATGGCGGGAGCCGGTAGACCGTCAGCCAGTCCCGCGCTGCGATCAGGCCGGTCATCGCGTCGCTGACGTGCATATTGAGGTTGTCCCACACCACGACGAGGGGGCCGGCGAGCTACTGGTGGGCGGCGTCCAGCAGTGCGGCGCAGTCCGCTTCGGTGACCTCCCTTGCGCTGGTCGCCGCAGCGCCTGCGGACGTGCTGGACGCCGCCCTCCGGGCGCTGCTACGCGATGGCTACGCCGGCCTAGACCTGGCACCCACTCGCAAGGATTCAGCGCCGGTGAGGAAGACGGGAGACGAGCAGGACAGGAAGGGACGCAGGGTATGCCGCCCAGCGGCGGTCATGGTGGCGCGCTAGGGCGCAGCGGTGGTCATGGAAGCCGCCTCTCGGCGGTGCCGCAGCCTGCGGCGCACCATGTGGACCAGTCCGACGCCGAAGAAGACTGATCCCAGCTCCAGGAACAAGACGCCCGCTATCGCCGCGACCGACGCGCCGCCGTTCATCAGGTCGGGGTGACCCCAGCCGTTCCACCATGGCTGGCGGACGCTGAATGGCTGGCCGAGCGGGACGTTGTTGGGCCAGGTGGCGGTGACGGGCGGGGTTGTCTGCAGGACACCGTCGGTCCAGGTGGAGCAGCCGAACCGGCTGCACACCAGCTCGTGTGACTGCGGCACGAAGGTCACGGTGTTGCCCGCGCCAGCCAGGTACGCGACCGCGTCGACCTGGGCGGGCAGGATGAGCACCGTCAGCAGCGGGAAGGTGGAGAGGGCCACCCAGCCGACCACGTGGCTCGTCCGGTGGCGCACAGGGATGCGGAATGGGTGGGCTACCACCGGGTGGTACGACGTCCGGCTGATCGCATGCGCCCGAACGGACGGCTCGCGTCGCCTCAGCCGGACCGTGTCGGTGATTACCGCGGTCAGCGCCACAACCGCCAGAGCAAGCAGCAGGATAAAGATGAATCCGCTGATGGTTTCAAGCGCCCCGGTGGCGTTGGGCCAGAGGCTCGTGACGATGGCGGCGAACGCCACGAACGCGACCAGGCTGGCGCCCAGGGTCCACGCCCAGCCGCGCCGCCGGTGCAGCAGGTGCACGGTGGCGGCTACGCGGGGATCGGTGTCGGGGTCCATCCCTTGCGGGCCTGGCGCGGGAGGCGTGTCGGCGGGCCCGCTCGGCCACATCCAGCCCTCGCCGCCACCGGGATAGTCCATAGCACCGGCATACCGCACAAACGAGCCAGCCGTCATCAGGCGTAACCTCGGCAATTGAAGATCGTTAGCTCAGCCGCCCGCCAGCAGCCCGGTCGCGTCGGCGACACCGGGAAGGGCGCGGTTCAGCCAGTCGCGGAGCTGGGCTGGTGCCTCCTGGTTCCCCCAGTCCAGGCTCAGCGGGGTGATGCAGGCGTGGCCCGCAGCGACAGCGGCGAAATCAGTTCCGGGCTCTGCGTCGTAGCCGGGGTCGGAATCGGAGGCGACACCGAAGCTGTAGTACCCGTGGCCGTACTCCTCGGTGCGCTGCTCCACAAGGCCGCCGCGCCGCCAGACCCGCCGGCCCAGAGTGGCTATCTCAATCGGACCGGTCAGGGCACGGCCGGGGACGTTGACGTTAACGACCGACCGCTGTGGTGGCGGATGAGCGAGCATCGACTGGGCCAGCGCGAGCGCCAGCGCGGCAGAGCCGGAAAACTCATGGCCTGTCCGGTCGACGAGGAGGAAGCGGCCGTCGGCGGACTGCTGGGAGATGGCCATCGCCGGCAAGCCGAGGAGCGCTCCCTCGACGGCGGCGCCCACGGTGCTGGAATAGGTTGCGTCGTCGCCGAGGTTAGCGCCCTGGTTGGCGCCGGAGATGACCAGCTGGACCGGCTCCGCCAGGGTGGTCAACAGGGCGACCCGCACGCAGTCCACGGGTGTACCGTCGCACGCCCAGATCGGGTTCGTGCGGTCGTTACCGGCGAGTTCGACGTGCACCGGCCGGCGGAAGGTGGCGCTGCGAGCCGCGCCGCTGCGCGGGCCGTCAGGTGCGACCGTGATGACCCGTATGCCGGCCTCGATGAGGGCCGCGCGGACGCTGTGAATCCCGGGGGCCTGGAATCCGTCGTCGTTTGTCAGCAGGACGGTCACGGGCCAGCCCCAAGGGCAGCGGTAGGCCGATCGGGCAGCAGGGCTCCCGCGCCGGGGATAGTGACGGGTTCTCCGAGCAGTGCCCACTCGGCGGCGATAAAGCCGCAGATCGGGCCCGAGGTGACACCCGTGCCGCCGAAGCCCGCACAGGCGATGACGGTCGCATCCTGCTTGTGCGGGCCGACCAGGAAGCCGCCGTCCATGGTGAGCGGGTACAGGCCGGTCCAGCCCGGCTTGAAACCCAGATCGTCGACCAGGAACCGGTCGGTGAGTGCTTCGGCGACCCGCTCGACGTAGCTGTCGGCGACCCGGCGCGGGTAGTGATCGGGGTCTGCCGTGGCCAGCTGCTCCTGAAACAGGTAGGTGTGCATGCCCGAGATGAGTGTGTCCGGGCCGTCCTGGCGGAAGTACAGCGCCTCTCCCCGGTCGCCGGGCATGTAGAGATTGACCATGGGGACGGTGTAGCCCAGCGCACGGGGCAGGCGGACCTGAACGACCTCATGCACCTGCGGCACCAGCGGCAGCTCGTGGCCCAGCAGGGCGCCGACGCGCCCGGCCCAGGCGCCGGCGGCGTTGATGATGACGTCTGCAGTCACGTCCCCGCTCGAGGTGATCAGCCGGTGCCGGCCGGAGCGGTCGCGGTCATATCCCCGCACGCTGGTCCGGACGCGGACACCGGCCCCGAGTTTCCTGGCCGCGGCGAGCAGGCCGTCGCACAGCTGCTGCCCGTCCAGATGCCCGTCGTTCGGCCCGAGCAGGCCGCCGGCCAGGTCGTCGGTGCGCAGGTCCGGCACCAGCTGCTGCAGGGCGGTGCGGTCGAGCAGGACCGAGTCACGCACGCCGAGGCCCCGCTGCACGCCAACGGCGGTGGCGAGCTGATCCATCTGGCCCTCGCTGCGGGCGACCCGGACATTGCCGATGCGGGATAGGTGCAGGCCTTCTTCGGCTTCCAGCCGGAAGAACAGCTCCCGGGCGCGGGCCCTGATCTCGATGTTGAGCGGGTCTGTGGTTTGCACGTTGTAGACGCCGGCCGACCGGCCCGAGGAGCCGCTGGCCGGATGTTCTTGTTCGAGGACGATGACCTCGCTGGCCCCCAGCTGCGCCGCGCGCAGCGCCGCCCCGCACCCGCCGACACCGGCCCCGATGATGGCAATGCCGGGCCGTGTCATGGCTGACCGGGCCGTCCGGGCGGGGGCGACAGAGTTTCCAAGATGTACAGGTTGGCCAGAGTGCCCCCGTCAACGAGCAGGTCCACGCCGGTGATCGCGCTGGCGGCGGGCGAGGCAAGGAAGGTGACGGCGGCCGCGACCTCTTCGGTGGTGATCATGCGGCCGATGGGCACGCGGCGGAAGTGGGCCTTCATCGCCTCCAGTATTTCCGGCGTGGTGGACTCTTCAACCATCTGGGTCAGCGTCCAGCCAGGGCTGACGGAGTTCACCCGGATCCCGCGTGCCGCGAGCTCGGTGGCCGCCGCCTTGGTCAGCCCGACCAGCCCTGCCTTAGCCGCGACATAACTGGAGTACGGGCCGTCAGCGCCGTGCGCGTCGATGGATGCGATGTTGACGACCGATCCGCCCCGGTCCATGCGCCGGGCCGCGCGCTGAGTGAGCAGGAACGGGCCGGTCAGGTTGACGGCGAGGACCCGGTTCCAGCCCTCCAGGGTCACGTCGAGAAAGCCGGCCTCATCGGCGATCCCGGCATTGTTGATCACGATGTTGAGGCGCCCGTGCGCGGCAAAGACCTCATCCAGCACCCGCTCGACATCCCCGGCGTCGGCGACGTCACCGGTGTGCGCCGTTACCGTGTGACCGGCCGCGGTGAGGGCCGCGCACGCCGAGTCGAGAGTGTCCTTGGCGCGGCCCATGAGCGCGACGCTGGCCCCGTTGGCGGCAAGATCCGCGGCAAAGCTGAGACCCAGGCCGCGGCCGCCGCCGGTGACGAGGGCGGTGTGCCCATCCAGCGAACCCATGTCAGCGGCCAACCTTGCCGCCGACGGCGACGATGTCCCGCAGCCGGACCCGTTCGGCTGCGCCGTCATCGGTGAGCCGATAGGTGGCCAGGCCCCCGCCGCCGCGGCTGACCTGGCGCAGCGCCGCGAAAAACGCGGCCGGGCGCAGTGCCTCCGGGGAGAACACGCCTGCCTCGGGTGCCTGGCCGTCCAGCATGAGCAGCACTCCGGCGGCGGCGGGCACGCCGGTCGCCTCCGCCATCGGGGTGTGGGCGCCGGAGGCGAACCGCAGGCCTGTGCCGTTGGTGTGCACATCGATGGACAGGCCGCTGCCCAGCCGGGGCGACCGGTGGCGGGTATCGCGATAGGCGGAGAACAGCTCGACAGCGTTGTCGGTGAGCCGGTCTGCCAGTGGCGAGGCACCGGCTCGCTCCGGATCGATGGCGAAGGCCAGCGACCAGGCGACGATCAGGGCCTCTTCGGGGGTGATCGCGCCGTAGTTGCTGCTGTGCTGCACGGGCAGGAAGCGGGGGATGGTGAACGGTTCGGGATGCGCCAGCCGCACGACTTGCTGGGTGCCGACGGTCCCGGGGAAGTCGACCCGCTTGCGGTCCAGACCGTGCCAGGCGGGTATCTGGTGGACGGTGCCGTCCGCGTCCACGAGATTGAAACAGTGCCAGAAATGCCGGACGGCCGCGTCGGTGATGTCGTCAACGTCGACCGTCCAGTGGATATCCACGCTCGCGGCGTGGCCGAGATGGTCCACCGCGGCGCGAATGAGCACGTTGGTGGTGCCGGGTGAGGAGCCCATGCCGATGAGCGCGCGCACCCCAGCGGACTCGGCGGCAGCGCTGCGCCCCAGCATGGGCAGCACGACATCAGCGTCGTCGCAGATGTCGAGGTAGTCGGCGCCGGCGTCGATCGCGGCGTCGAGCACCGCGGTCCCGGTCCGGTAGTAGGGGCCGGCCAGGTTGGCGACCAGCCGGGCGGCGTCGAGCAGCTCGCTGAGGCGCTCGGGTTCGGCCAGCGCGTCCAGCCGGAGGACCTGGGCCCCCAGCGACTCCGCCCTGGCCTGGGCCTCCGGGCGCCAGGACCGGTCGACGGCGATCCACCGGTGCAACGGACCGGCCCGGCCGGCAGCTTCGAGCATGGCCTGGGCTTGTGAGCCCCCGGCGCCGATGACGACGACATCGCTGGTCTTCATGGCTCTTCCGTTGGTTGAGGGGTGTGCTGACGCCGAAGCTGGCCGTGATCAGCTGGCGGTCGAGCTTGCCGGATGCGGTGCGGGGGAGGGGCCCCCCGCAGGGCAGGCATCTCAAAACCTCGCAGCGGGCCGGACCAGGCGGGCTGCCTCCAGCAGCTCCTCAAAGCCCATCGTTACCACTTGGCCGGCCTGTTCCAGGTTGGCGGCGGCGTACCCGCTGTAGGTCCAGCCCGGCATGGGCGTGGTGTGCTGCCCGAGTATGGGCTCGGCCATGGTCGCCCACGCGGCCTCGCGCACCCCAGCGACCATGCGCATCAGTTCCACCCGGGCCCGCTGGCGGTCGTCCAGGGCGGGATCGTAGACGGTGAGCAGTTGTTCTGTCTCCGCCGAGCCGAGGCCGGCCTGGCAGCAGAAGGACGCCAGCTCAAAGGCCACCCAGCCCTGACCGGCGTAGTCCCAGTCCACGAGGCGGAATCCGTCGCCGGTGAGCAGGAAGTTTTGAGGGACCAGGTCGCTGTGGCAAAAAGCCGTTGGCATGGGACGGTTCCGGAAGAGCGCTTCGACGCGAAACGCCCGCGCCAGCATGGCGTCAAAGCCGTCAGGCACCGCCGCGTGCTCAGCCGAGCCCAGCTCGACGAACGTCCGCATGTCATCAAATGGCGAAAACCGCCGGGCGCGAGTGGTGCCCGCGTTCAGCCGCCGGAGCGTCCGCGCGACCTCGGGCAGCAGGTGCTCGCTGCGCAGGAGCTCGGGGGTCAGGATGGTGCCCTCAACGAACGATGCCAGGAAGTGGCCTTCGGCCGGGTCGCTGGCGATGATGTCCGGAGCGACTCCCAGGGCTGCCGCGTCCCGCTGGGCTTGAATCGCCGCCTTCCGCTGCACTCCCCAGCGAGCGCTGTCGGGCATGCAGACCCGAAGCGCATAGGCCACCCCCGCGCAGCTGACTTTGAGGTTGACATTGCTCGCGCCACCGGTCAGCCGGGCGACGCGTACGGTGCCGCTGACCCGGGGTAGCCGCCAGCCGTGCAACAGCATGCTGACTTGCTGCCGCACGGTGTCGTTAATGTCATCGGCAAACTCGAGTGTGAACGGCTTTACGGACTCGCCGGCCGCTCTCACCGCGCCCCGCCCGCCGTAGCAGCAGCCGAAGTGGCGATGATGCCGTCGGGGAAGTGGCCCGCTCCAAGGACTGCGATCGTCGTGCCGGCCACCGTGCCTCCGGTTAATGAACAATCATTAATTTAACTGGTAGGCTGCCAAGGGTCAAGCACCAACGGGATACGCTGGCCGTGGGTTAGCGACTGTTGATCTTGTGCCGCTTACCGGGCCGGATGAGGAGCACCATGACGGATACCGCTACGGGCCCGGCGGTGGTGCCAGACGGGCGAACACGGCGGGGCGAGGAAACCCGGGAGCGATTGCTGGCAGCAGCCATCCAGCTTTTCGGATCTCAGGGCTTCGAGTCCACAAGCATGAAGGAACTGGCAGCCGCCGCCGGCGTGCGCGCCCCTGCCATCTACAACCACTTCGAATCCAAGGAGAGAATTCTCGCAGCTGCCACCATCTGGGCCATGGAGGACTTCCACGCGCAGGTGGTCCGAACCGACAATCCGGCGGCGGGCGCCCGCGACCGGCTGGCGAACCTGGTCCGCCGGCACGTCATCTATCAGCTGGAACACGTTCAGCTGGCTAGGTCCAACGACCTCGTGATGGACGCCGACGCGCTGCGGCAACTGTTGCCCACTGATGCGCATGCCCACGTCCGCGAGCTCATGCGGCAGCATCTCAACCTCATCACCGGCATCATTGACGAGCTGCGGCAAACCCGTCCAGCAAGGCCGTCGCTGCCTCATCCGCGGCTGTGCGCGCTCGCCGTGCTGACGATGTGCGACCGGGTGCTGAGCTGGTACAAGCCAGACGGTGCTCTCTCCAAAGAGGAAATTGCCGCGGCGTACTGGGAACTCGTCCGCGGCATGCTCCACCTGTAGCGGCGGCACCCTCCGGGCGGTTCCCGGCAGTCACGGAGGTTCACCCCGGTGGCCAGGGTGTCCACCTGCCACTCGCAGAAGCCAGCACCTGGGCTTCTGACGCTCCCGCAAGACCGGCAGGCACCGGGACCCATCGCTTTACGCCGTGGCAAGGTGAGGGCATGGCAGAACGAATGGTTGAGGTACCGGGTGGGCGGGTGTGGACCGAGGTCACTGGAGACGGTCCGGGGATTCCTGTGCTGCTACTTCACGGGGGGCCCGGCATACCCAGCTACTACCTGGACAGCCTGCGTGATCTTGGCGCTGAGCGTCCAGTGATCCTCTACGACCAGCTCGGTTGTGGCAGGAGCGAGCGCCCATCCAGCCCGGAGCAATACCAGGCTGAGCGCTTTGTGCAAGAGGTCGGCGACGTGCGATCAGCTCTCGGCCTCGAGCGGGTGCATGTGCTGGGGCAATCCTGGGGCGGCATGCTCGCTGTCATGTACGCACTGACCGCGCCCCGAGGTCTCGTTAGCCTGGTGCTCGCCAGCCCGGTCATCGACACGCAGCGCTGGGTCGCCGATTGCAACAAGCTGAAGGCCGAACTGCCCGCCGAGGTGCGTGACGTTATTGACGATCACGAGGCACGCGGATATCAGGGCTGTCCGGAATACGCGGCCGCCAACCTGGATTGGTGGCGTCGGCACGTCTGCCGTATGCGGCCGTTTCCGGAAAGCCTTGAGAAAGCACTGCAAGGCATGAACGCCGAATGCTACGAGACGATGTGGGGTCCCAGCGAATTCACGTGCACAGGCAATCTGCATGATGTGGAGCTCTCGGCACGGCTGCCAGAGATCACCAGCCCGGTGCTGTTCACATGCGGGCGGCACGACGAAGCAACGCCCGAGTCGACGCGCCACTTCGCAAGCCTGATCGCCGGAGCAGAAATCGAAGTATTCCAGGAAAGCTCCCATATGGCGCACCTAGAAGAGTCTGACCGCTTCCTCGGGCGCGTCTCCCGGTTCCTGACCGAAGCCGATGCGTAACAGCCTGACAGCCCTGCCTCCACGACTGACGAGGCTGCCATCCCCGCGACCCGCGGGGTGCAGCCCGCGCGGCGACCCGGCACGGGCAGGAGATGACCTGTTGGATCACTCGATCCGGTATACCTCGTGGTTGACATCTTTGCTTACCTGGTGAAAGCTGACACACGTGAAGTACGGTGTCTATGTTCCCAACGCGTGGCATTACGGTTCCATTAGCGCGATTACCGATCTTTCCGTTGCTGCAGAGCGGGCAGGCTGGGAGTCGTTCTTTATCTGGGACCACTTGCTTTTCGGAGCCGATATCCCTGTTATCGATTCGCAAATTGCACTTGCCGCGGTGGCTGCTGCGACATCACCAGCTAAGATACGCAGGATCGGATCACTCATGACTCCGCTCGCGCGTCGGCGCCCGTGGAAGGTGGCGCGCGAGATTGCGGCGCTTCAGGAGCTTTCCCGGGGCCGGTTGGTTGCCGGTTTCAGCCTCGGACAGCCCCCCGAGTATGAGTTTGCCTCAGAAGAGCTGGATTCTCCGGTCAAACGAGGTGCGGCACTCGACGATGCCCTCGAACTTCTCGAGCGCTTCCTCTCAGGCGAGGAGTTCACCTGGGAGCGTCCGCCGGAACGCACTGCCCGAATCGGCGAACGTGCCCGAGTCGACGCGCCCGCCTTCCTTCCTCGCCCGGATCCTGTCCCGCCGGTCTGGATCGCAGGCTGCATCTACCGAAGCGAGGAACCCTCCTCCGTCGTGATCTCCAGCGGAGAGTACCGCCCGCATATTGTTGAACGGACGGTGCGGCAGCCGAAAGCCCCCTTCCAACGCGCGGCGCGGTTTCAAGGCGTGTTCCCGATTGCCATGCCCTGGGACAACGACGCCCCGCTTGCTCCCGAAGAAGTCGCCAGGGTAGTGGCGCTCACATTCCCGGGCGGTGATCCGCCGAGCGGCTATGAGGTCGTCATCTGTGGTCGTACTCGTGGCAGCAATGCTCCGGTGAAGCTCTCTGACCTGCCCCGCTATGAGGAAGCTGGGCTGACAACCTGGCTGGAGTCGCCGCCTGACCTGGCGACCCACGACGAAGCCCTGGCGATCATCGGCGAGGGACCGCCGTCGTAGCGCCCGTCCCCGCAGGTGGCAGCAGCAACCCGGTCATCATCGGCATTCGCGCAGAGCGGGCCAGCTGGACGCGCCCGGGCCCCTCAAGGCCGGCCGGCGTTGCCGAGCGGGAAGGTCTCGGTCAGCCGGGTGAGGAAGGCCTGGAACCCGGGGGACAGGTCGCCTAGCTCGACGGCGAAAGAGAGGGGTGTCACCGAGACGTGGCCGGCGCGCAGGGCCGCGATGTCGGTGCCGAGCGACGCGTCGGCTTCCGGGATGATCTCGTCCGGCTCCCCGAACAGGTACAGCCAGTGCACGTCGCCGTCGCCGACCCATTCGGGCACGTCCGCCCGCGGGTAGTCACGTCGCCCGGCCCTGGTCAGCATGCTGGCGGCACCGGCCCGCCTGGCCGGATAGTTGACGCTGAGCACCACAGGCTCGGCCGGACGGGCACGGATCACTGATGCCGCCAGGCTGGCACCGTGCGCGGCGGCGAAGCCAAAGTCATAGGCCAGGCCGGCGCCTTCCAGGTCCTCGTGGTAGTTGACCGAGAAGGTCCCGGTCGGCGTCTGCTGCGACAGGCAGACCGCGGGCGTCCCGAGGATCGCGGCCTCCAGGCCCGCGCCGACCGTGCCGGAATAGGTGACGTCGTCGGCCAGGTTCGCGCCGTGGTTGATGCCGCTGACCACTAGGTCGGCCGCGGCGGCGAGGCCGCCGAGCAGCCCGACCCGCACGCAGTCCGTCGGCGTGCCGTCGCACCGGTAGACCGGGTGCTGGCCGCCCGAGACACGGGTCACGCCTACGGGCCGGGAGAAGGTGCACTTGCGTGCGAAGCCGCTGCAGTTCGTCTCGGGCGCGATGGTCACGACACTCTCGCAGCATGAAACGAGCGCCTCGCGGATAGCGCCGATACCAGCGGCGTCCACGCCGTCGTCGTTGGTCAGCAGGACACGCACGGCTAGTAGTCACGAAGGCGGTGAGGTGTGATGATCAGAGGCTCAGAGAACAACTCGGCGAACTGGCACGGCGTGCCAAACATCGCCCCGATCCGTTCGGCGTA
>Ga0126381_100001131_pt1 | contig 28930 bp, 22 predicted proteins | sample PanSoiMetPlot_28_FD_96465 | JGI IMG/M metagenome (GOLD analysis project Ga0126381, IMG submission 96465) | Tropical forest soil microbial communities from Panama - MetaG Plot_28 | ecosystem: Environmental > Terrestrial > Soil > Tropical forest > Bulk soil | place: Panama | collected 2016-02-17
CTCCGCGAGTTCCGGCCTGACTTCGAACTAGCTTGCGGCTTCGCCTGGGAAGACGGAGTTTCGGACGACGCATTCTGGCTCAATGGGACCTGGGTTGACGGTTGCGACGGATCTGACGAAATCTGAGGCGCTGAAACCGGGGACGAATCGGAGGTGGCGGAAGCAGAATTAGGGGCCTCACCGGGAGTCCTGGCCGGGACCTTTTCCGGAAGCCGCGGGTTACGTGTCTTCTGCGCCAATACCTTGACGCGATGCTGCGCCTTGAATAACCCGTGAATCAGATCTCGTTGGGCGTCAATCATCCGATCCTGCAGGACAATTAGCGTCACGACTAAGCCCCAGGAGATCGCGAACAAAACCATTAGGAGTGGAAGCGTGCTTCTGCTGGGCTTCCGTCCAGATGCCGCGCCGATTGCCTGATCCATTTCAGCCCCAGTCCCGCGAAAACCGCAAGATCCTGAAAGCAGATTCCCCGCCAACAAGTAAGGATTTTCTAAGCTACTGATTCCGCGCCGGTTGCGCTCAAAGCGGTGCGGCCCGGGCCGACGCGCAATTGCAAACCCCTGCACATATTGGTAACCACAGGAGTTACTGACGTAAGTTGAGACGGTTTTGGGGGTGTGAGCGAAACGGGGAAGCCCGCTGCCGAGATCCCCAAAAACGCCAAGGGATCCTATGTCCTAGAGAATCGTAGTTTGCGATGCATCCACAGGCTGGTTGGCTTCAATTCTCGCCTTAGAAAACGTTTATTCCAGCCATCAAAAATACCAATTGGACACAGCAGAAACCCATCGCTAGCGTTAAGCCATGCCATCATCCACACCCGTAGATGACTCCCATGTCGAGGTTTTGCATCACACCGCGCACCGGATTGCTACTGCCGACGGCTTCCACCAGGCTCTCGACCGGGTCCTGGAGTTTGCCGTCGATTTGGTGAAATGCGATTCCTGCTTTATTTACGTGCTGGCTGGAGACGAGCTGGTCTTACGCGCCTCCAAGAATCCGCACCAGGAGTTGCTGGATCGCCTGAAGTTGCGCATTGGCCAGGGGATCACCGGATGGGTGGCAGAGCACCGCGAGCCCGTCGCCATCTCCCGTGAGGCATTCAAGGATTCTCGTTTCCAGCGTTTCAACGAGCTTCCGGAAGACCGTTACGAAGCATTCCTATCGGTTCCGCTCTTCTCCCGCGGACGGCTGGTGGGAGTGATGAATCTGCAGCATCGCGAGTCGCACGTCTATAGCTCGCGCGATATTCGCCTGCTCTCGACGGTTGGCTTTCTCGCGGGCGCGGAAATTGAAATGGCTCGCCTGGAGACCGAGAATTCCGATTTGTCGCAACAGTTGGCGACGCGCAAGCTGGTGGAGAGGGCGAAGGGAATCTTGCAGCGGGACCTGGGCCTGACCGAAGAGCAGGCCTATTTGAGCATCCAGCGCCAGAGTCGGCAGAAGCGCAAAACCATGAAAGAGATCGCCGAGGCCATTGTGCTCAGCGAGGAAGTCCGGAGCAATTCACGCAGCGAGTGACTCCCGCCTGTTGTTTAGACGGGAGGTTAAATCATCATGGCGTCCGTCCCCAGGAGTAGCTGCCTATCTGGACGGGGCTGTTTTCCCGCGCAGTACCACAATGGAAGCCGCGGGCAGCTCATACGTCGTACTAGAATCGGCGTGGATTTGCGAGCGCACCGGCGGCCCGTCTGGATCAGCTGCCTTTTGGAGGGGTCGCCAAACATATTGGGCGCTTCCGAAAGTGACCTCCTGCACCTCGCCGCTGAACGCCTGATCCGATTTCGATTGGTCGTCATGGAATTGAATCCGTACGGCGTGGGCATTCTCCTGATCCTTATTAATGATCAGCAGGGCCCAGTCTCCGTCCGGCCGCCGCGCCGCATAGGCTGTCACCAGGACGTGAGCCGCCCCGTCCTGGACATCGCTTGTGGCCGCATAGATCTGGTGTTCCTCGGAGCCGGGTTTCAGCCACTCCAGGTTGACCAGTTGGCTGGCGAAGAACTGCGAGAGCGGCTGGGTGATCCGACCGTTGGCATCCACGTTGAAATAGCCAAAACTCCCGCCGGAATTGTTGCACCCCGGGTGAACCCCCATGGGAATGTAATGGAAGTAATAGATCGCGTCTCCGCCCGCAGCAAAAAATGACCCCACGTAGTCAGCCAGCCAGAGTGCGCCAAAAATGCCGACTGAATTTTCCGAATCCGCAGAGGAGATGTTCGATTCCGTAATGAACATGGGCACATTCGCGGGCACGCCGTCGTCTCGCCACACCTGGAGTATGTTCGAAACCAGCGTCGGCTCGTCATACAGACTTCCCCATTGGAACTTGCAGGGGTCGAACGGATAATGCTCGAAGGAAAAGAAAGCCAAATCCGAAAGACGATCATGCGCTTTCAGATACTCAATGAAGCGCCGGGTGAACGACGTTCTTCCTTTGGAGTCCGCCCAGACTTCGATGTCCTTGTTCTCACCGGTGAAAATCGGCCCTCCCAGTTTCAGCGAGGGATCGACTTTATGCATGGCCTCCGCAAACTGAATGTAAAGCGCGGCGTAATCTTCGGGGAGCATGTAATGCCCATCGGGCTCTTCGCCCATTTCGACATAGGCGACAGGATAATTGCGATTCTTCAGATATTTCATTTCCGCGGCTGCGTCTTCCGGGGTGTTATAGATCAGCGCGATCGGAATAATTGCCGGCAACCCGCGCGTATACCCACTGCTATAGAACAAATCAAACCCGACCTGGGCTCTGCCGCTACGATCGATGTCAGAGGGCTCGTGCCACGGATCTACGGACGAACAATAGGTTGGCGTTTGATCCTGGTCCGGCGTGTGCCGCAGAAGGTCGTGGAGCTCGCCGCGGTCCCCAATCGTGCCCATCGAAATTTCTCGTATGGCATAACCTACGCAATTTCTCTTGTCCGATGAACCGTGGGAGTCGCATGTGTTCGACGACTCTGTCATCCAGATTCGAACCCAGCGGACGGGCATCGGGGATGAAGCCAAACGGATGGTTGCCGTCCCGCCTTTTCCGTGCGTAATCGAGCCGAAAGGGAATGTCTGCCAGAGTCCTCGGTTGGGCGCACGGATGGGATCGTCGCCGGTAAAGAATTGCACCTCGTAGTCCGCCGCGTAAGGATCAGTCCAGGCCATGCGAATCGCGTCCACCATCTGCGGTGTATCGAGATCGAAGAATACCCACTGAGGATGCAAAGAATCGTCTTCGCCGGTGAATGCTTTTGTGAGGTAGGGATTACTTTTCCAGTACGTGTTCAGGTCACCGTCGGTCAGCCGCGAATAGCCGACGGTGTCCGTGCCGTCGTCGCGCGTGACGCCACGGTGGGGCAAGGGATAGCCGTAGCTATAACGCAGCATCTCGGTCGGCGTAGAGTCGCCCACAAAATAGCCTTTGCCGCTGGGGTCGCTCCAAGTCCCTTTCGGATTCCAATGCCAGGCTTCCATGTACAGCTCGGTATTCTGGCGGTAGCTGACCGGTCCCCAACCGGCTTCGAGCACACGATCGATCACTGGCTTGGTGAAGGCTGTGTCGATGACTTTCTGCGGAATCCGGTCAATTCCCGCACCCAGAACCTGGTTCGGGATGATGGTCTTCCGGACGTGGCTGGGTGTCACGTCTACATCGAGGGTCTGGCCCACCGAGGAAACAACCGCCGTCACCAGCGTTGTCATTAGCAAGAAGTGCTTGATGTGCATACCCCTCCCTGACGTGCGCAAAGCTCTGCCGACAGAGCGAGCGCTCTAAACTCAAATGCTACGGCGATGTGCTCGGCCGAGGTAGCGCGTTGGCGCGGTCAATCACCCACTGGGGAAAGACCGGCGTATTCTGAGGCGGATGGCCGCGGGTAATGGCCCAGTGGTCGATCCAGTTGGTTCCCTCTTCCCCGGTGTAGGTGTCAGACATGCCGTAGGCAGGGTCGCTCAGCGCCTGCTCCAGGCTGACGAACTGATACCCGCGTTTGCGCAGCAGATCCAGGACCTCGCCAATGTGATCCGCCTCCAGCCAATTGGCGTGTAGCAGCAGGATCTGCTTCGGCTCGTAACCGATCAGGTCACGAGAGAACTTCTCGTAATACTCGAACACCCGCGCCGTATAAGGAATATAAGAATCGACCAGTTGCTTCTCGAGGCTCGTGTCTCCGCGGCGGCGGGCGTCTTCGTAGACGCGCGCATACATCCAGTCCCATGCATCCATGGTTATCGGAGCGATCCGGTAACCGCGTTCGATCAGGAATGCCTCTGCCTGGCGGCGCGTTTCGAGGTCGCGGCCGGTGTCGAGGTAAGGATGACGAAAAAAACGCAGTTTTAGGTTGTGCTGCGATAGCAGCCAGCGGGTCACGGTTTCGCCGCGCACCACTTCCTCTTCCCATTCTTTTAGAGGCACGCGATTCAGCGAAGTATGTTCGTAGGTGTGATTGCCTAGCTCAAAACCGTTATCGATCCATATGTTGAGGGCGTTAATGCGGCCGTCCACTTCGCCAAGCTTGTACAGTTTGCGCTCGTTGACAAAGCCCACAGCCGGGATCTTCTGCTCATGTAACGTGGTAACAAGTTTCGTCGTCATCTCCTGAATTTCGCTTGCACTCATCGAAGCGGCGGCGCCGGCGGGCAAGTCGTCGACGGTAATGGCAACTTGTCGTTGCGTTGCCGACTGAGCATCGAGCCGCACCAAGCTGACGGCAACCAAACAAATGACGAAAGCAATTTTCACAACCGGGTTTCTCCTGAATATATTTAAAGCAAACTCAACCAATCCCTGGCACTGCCTTCTTCTGGTTAATAGGTGATCGTCTGCTCCCTTCCGGCGCCATGGTGCCGGGCGGTCAACTGCGATGCGGAATCCACGTCGAGATAAATCGTCGCGTTCGGGTGATTTCGCAGGATGGAGGCAGGTGCCGTTGGGCTGACCTCGCCTTCCAAACAGGCCTTCGCCGCTTTGGCTTTCCGCGCATCGGGCACCACCGCGAGAATTTCCTTCGCCTTCAGAATCTGGCGGACAGACATGGACAGGGCTTGCCTGGGAACTTGAGAAATGTCGCTGAACCACGCCTCTCCAACCTGCTGTCTGCGGCATGCCTCGTCGAGTTCGACGACGATGTATGGCTTTTCCGTATTGAAGTCCGCAGGGGGGTCATTGAACGCGACGTGGCCGTTTTCGCCAATCCCGAGAAATTCGATATCGACCGGCGCAGAGGCAAGTTGGGTGCCGACTCGCTGTGCCACTTCGGCGGGGTCTCTGGTATCCCCGTCCAGAAGGTGATAGTTCGCGATCCCGGTTTTGCTTATCAATTGCTGCAAGAGCATTCCGCGAAAGCTTCCCGGATGCGTAATCGGCAGGCCAATGTATTCGTCAAGATGAAAAACTTCGACCGCGCGCCAGTCGATGCCCGGAGCGCGCGTGAGGGCATCGAGAAAATCGATCTGAGAGGCGGCGGTGGCCGCCACAATGCGGGCTCGGCCCCGTTGGCGAATGGCTTGCCGGATGGCGTTCGAGGCTTGAACCGCAGCCGCCAGGCTTAATGTCGCTTTGTCGGGAAAGATTCTGACCAGCATGTTGGAAATTCTGGCGCGAGTTCGGCGGACCAGAGCCGCTCATTATACAAAAGGATTTCCGAAATAAAATGTGGATTTTCAGCCTATAAAACGTTTTAATTGGAAGCCACGTCTGGCTAAGAGCGCGAAATTACCTATGAACTTCGGCAGTCCGTTCTCGCTGTTTCGAGCTCCCCATCGCTCTCAGGCGCGCACCCAGTTCGCTCGCGTCCTGCTGATGCTCTGGATGACATGCTGCGCATCCCTCGCGCAAACGGTTCAGGTCGACATCACTCCCGGTCACGTCGTGAACAGGTTCAGTCCCATTTATGCGCTGGGCTCGACCGTGGATCGCGTGCCCAGCAACGCCACCGACGTCTTCTTGCGCCCCGACCAGATTCGACAGATCAACTCGGCGGGATGGGGCGTCATCAGCTACCGCCAGAATACGGACCTATTCGTACAGGCATGGCACTGGAACCCAAAGGGCAAATGGAGCGATCCTGCGGGAGGCGGCTATTTCGTTGGCGACTCGACTCCCACCCGGGCGATGATCCGTCATTCCTACGGCTACTCGCTTCCCCATCGCGGATTCACCCGCAACAACGGAACGGAATTCGACGGCTTCTCTCGCCTCGATGATGGCGACGTCAACTCATACTGGAAGAGCAACCCTTATCTCGCGCAGAGGTTCACGGGAGAGGATGACTCGTTGCATCCGCAGTGGATTGTAATCAATTTTGGAAAGAAAGAAGAGATCAATGCCATTCGCGTCGCGTGGGCCGAACCCTACGCTCGCACCTACCGGGTGGAGTACTGGGATGGCGCCGGGGATGCCATGGACGACCAGAACCAGGGCGAATGGAAAACGTTCGCGAACGGAAAAATAGCAAATGGCACAGGCGGCATCGCGACCGTAAAACTCGACCCTTCGCCAGTCAGCACCCAATACCTTCGCATCCTCATGACCGAATCTTCCAATACCTGCGATACCCACGGATCGAGCGATCGCCGCAACTGCATTGGCTACGCAATCCGCGAGCTGTACGCCGGCACTCTCGATGATCGGGGCAGATTTCACGACCTCCTCCGCCATTCGCCGGATCAGAAGCAGACGCTCACCTACTGCTCGTCGGTGGACCCATGGCACGAGCCTCGAGATCTATACGTTGCCCCGGATCGCATGGAATCCGGCGACCAACCGGGTTTCGATCTGTTCTTCACCAGCGGAATCACCCGCGGCCTTCCCGCCATTGTTCCCGTGGCCATGCTTTACAGCACGCCTGAAGATGCGGCGGCGCAGATGACGTACATCCAAAAACGTGGTTATCCGGTTCTGTATGTCGAGATGGGAGAGGAACCCGATGGCCAGTACATGCTGCCGGAGGATTATGGGACTCTGTATCTGCAGTTCGCCGCGGCTCTCCATCGCGTCGATCCAAATCTCAAACTTGGCGGTCCGGTGTTTGAAGGCGTCACCGAGGATATAAAAGTCTGGCCTGATGCGCACGGCAGGACTTCCTGGCTCGGCCGTTTTCTCGACTATTTGAAGGCCCACGATCGCATGCAGGATTTAGCGTTCATGTCGTTCGAGCACTATCCCTATGACGGATGCGACACCCCGTGGAAAAACCTGTATCAGGAGCCAGAGTTGATCACCCACATCATGAAAGTCTGGCGTGACGACGGGGTGCCCGCTGACATCCCGCTGCTGGATACGGAAACCAACGACCATGGCGGCGAGGCCGCCGTCGAGATCTTCGGCGCGCTCTGGCTTGCCGACTCTTTCGGAGGGTTTCTCAGCGCCGGCGGCAAGTCCACGCACTATTATCACGACCTACCCTATTCGCCACCGCATCCGGCATGCGCCAACAGTTGGGGAACCTACCACATGTTCATGGTGGACGATCATTACCAGATCCGGCAAAAGACTTCGCAGTACTACGCGGCGCAGATGATCACTCAAGAATGGGCCCAACCGGAGGATGCCGAGCACAGCCAGTTTCTCGCCAAGAGCGATGCCAAGGATCCCGAGGGCCACGTTCTCGTGACCGCCTATGCCCTCTACCGCCCTGACGGCCAATGGTCACTGATGCTGATTAACAAGGACTATGACAACCCGCACGCAGTCAGCATTGTATTTCGCGATGAGGATACAGCGCGCGTAATGGTCTTTTCCGGAGCCGTCACTGCAATTCGATTTGGCAAAGCCCAATACCGGTGGCATCCCGACCGCAAACAGGGGTACGCGGATCCGAATCAACCGCCAGTTAAATCCACCGGCAACGTGGACGGGCGTACTCTGTACAACTTGCCTGCGGCTTCGCTGACGGTACTGCGCGGGCGAATCGCTTCGAAACCGTGAGCTTCGTTTTCTCCGCGAACTTGATGTTAGGTCTGCCTTTAACAGTTCCTCGCGCTATGCCGCATGCTCGCGCAGCAACTTCGCTAATTGCTCGGCGATGATCTGCTCGTCCCCGGGCTGCAACATGAAGGAATTCATCGACAATCCCGGACGCTCTTCGCCCACGCTCATCACGATGGAGGGAGTCGAACTCCGCAGCATCTGGGCGGCCTGCTTCGGAGTCAGGGAAATCTTGGAGTCCCACAAAATCTGCATGTGCGGAACGTGGTTTGCAATTTCGGGAGTAAAGAACACTGTGCTCACGCCGGTAACCTTGGTGATCTGCTTCGACACAATGTCCAGACGCCGCTGCCACTCCGCAGCCAGCGCATCATGGTCCTCGGCCAGGTAAAGCTCCAGCGCTTTAATCATGCCGAGAATTTCTTCTTTGCCGACCTTTTGACTGCGGCCGAGCGTGTCCTCATAGGGACTGTTATTCAGCAATGCATAACGAACAAGGTCTTCGCGCCCGATCAGCATTCCCGCGCATTGGGGACCACGCATGGCTTTGCCTCCGCTGAAGGTGATCAGGTCGTACCCCATGTTGGCGTAGTCCCAAAGATGCGAAACCGGAGGCGTATCCGCGGCCGCGTCATTCATGCAGGGCAGCTTGTACTCCTTGCCAAGCTTCACCCACTCATCGACCTTGATCTGCCCGGCGGCGTTGGCAAAGTTCGAGAAGTGCATCATGGCGGTGCGTTCGTTCACCGCCCGACGGAGTTGTTCGCGGGTTTCGATTTCCACCAGCTTGATACCTGTACTTCTGAGCTGATGATCGAAGGGATTGCGATGCGACTTCTGAATTATCACTTCGGACTTCATCCCGGTCAGGTCAGGCAATTGCTTGATCAGACTCTCATTGTCGCCGGTGAGAATACCGGCCAGTCCGGACTGGATCGCAGCCGCCGCGCCCGAGGTTACCAGGGCGCTGTAGGCCTGCGGCAACTTGAGCATCTGCGCAATACGCTTGCCGGCGACGATCTCTAGTTCGGGGATGCTGACGAAGTGACGCGAAGCGAGCGCCATTACCGTCTCAACCTCCGGGTGAATGAGCGAGCCGCCGAGCATCGTCATCGTTCCCTGGGCGTTAATCACAGTGGCGACGCCGAGTTCCTGATAAGGGTTACCGGATTCGCCAAATCCGGTGATTCCAGCGTTGCTTGTGGTTGCTGATGCTGTGAAAGCTTTCCACGGAGCACCGATGGCGGCGGTTAATGCCCCAAGTGTCGCCAGAAATCCGCGGCGGTTCGAAGTCAGTTTCATGGTTGGCTCCATCCCTCTACTTGCCGAGCGCTGCAACGCAATTGATTTCCACGAGCGAATTGCCCGGGAGGGCCGCCACCGCCACCGTCGTGCGCGCTGGGCCTCCATGCGGGAAATAGGTTTTGAAAACCTTGTTCATACCGTCGTAGTAATCGATCTTGGCCAGGAACACGCTCAACTGGACAACATTGTCCATATTCGAGCCAGCTGCCTCGACCAGCTTCCGGATATTGTCCAGCACCTTGGTGGTGTGGGCGCCAATTTCCCAGGACTCCTGCGGCCCGGTGTCATGCGCGCCCACGCCCGCAATGTAGGCGAGCCCGTTATGGATCACAATGGGCGTAATCATCTGGGTTCCGTCGGCGGGCTTTCCGGTGTCGTTCAATTTTCGAACACCTTCGCCGCCTGCCTTTTTGGCCAGGGCAGTTGAGGGGAAAAGGCTCGCCAGTCCCAGAGCAGAGAAAACCGGGGCCAGGCGAGTTGCAAATTTACGACGGGTCAAAGAGTCAGAGAACATGAATCATCCTTTCGCGAATTCGTCATCGAATTCATGGCAAAGTGAAACTGAAAACATCGCTTCCAGCCCCGATCACGACGTACTGTCTGCCGTTCACCGCATAGGTCATGGGAGAGGAACTGATCTCCTGCCCGGTGTTGAAATGCCAGAGGACCTTACCGTTTGCCGCATCCACGGCTTCAAAAGATTCCGCATCGTCGCCGAAAAACAGCAGCCTTCCCGCCGTCGTCATGGTTCCTCCACTCGACTGTCCAGAACCCGATTGCACATACTTCCAAACCAAGGTTCCGCTCTCGAGGTCGTAAGCCACGAGCGATTTTTGCGCTCTCTCTCCGGCAATGTGATTTACCCCGGTGGAATAGAACTCCTTCCCGCGCTCAAACTCCTGCGGCGCAGGCGAGGTGAAATAAGTCTGGCATAGCTCCATCGCCAGAAAATAAAAGAGGTGCGTTGACTCGCTGTAGGAAGGCGAGAACCAGTTGGTCGCGCCTGCGAATCCAGGGCAAACCTTAGCCCCGGCCGGGGTGGGCTTGACATCGGTTCGAATGGGGCGGCCTTCGGGATCGATACCGCGCGCCCAATTCAACTTCTCCACGAATGGAACCGCAGAAAGAAATTTGCCGTTGCTGCGATCGAGAACATAGAGGTACCCGTTCCGATTCGCCTGTACGATCAGCTTCTTAGTCTCGCCCCTCTCGACCACATCGACGAGCACGGGCGTCTCGGTCGCGTCGTAGTCGAAAAGGTCGTGCGGCGTGAATTGGAAATGCCACTTCAAGCTGCCGGTATCAGGATCTAGCGCCAGCAGGCAGTCGGTGTAGAGGTCATCGCCCGGCCGAACGGTGCCCTCGAAATCCGGCGCGGGATTACTCGTGGTCCAAAACAGGGTGTTGAGTTGCGGGTCGTACGTCCCGGGCATCCAGGTGGTGCCACCGCCGTGCTCATACAAATCTCCCGGCCAACTATTGGAGCCGAATTCGCCGGGGCCAGGGATCGTCCAGAATCGCCAAACCGGCTTGCCCGTCACGGCATCGTATGCGGCCACGAAGCCGCGCACTCCGTCATCTCCCCCGGAAGTGCCGACGATGACTTTGTCATTGACCACGACCGGAGCGCTGGTCGCGCCGTAGTTGGGATTCCCCTCAGCATAGGGAACATCCCAAATGATATTTCCCGAGCGTGCGTCCAGGCACAGCAGGTGGGCATTGTCCGTCTCGCGATACACACGGTCGTGCCACACCGCCACTCCACGGCTGAGGTGTCTAGACGCATCATCGATCAGCCCTTCGCTAATCGGGCGCGAGTACTGCCACACCCTGCGCCCAGTCTCCGCGTCCAAAGCGATCACGTCGTTGGCTGCGGTAACCAACATGGTTCCATTCACGACGATGGGCGTAACCTCAAGCCGATCCGAGTTGCGGGCGTGAAACACCCAAGCCGCCCGTAGTTGGCTAACATTGCTCGCTTTAATTTCGGACAATGCGCTGTAACGCCGGCCAGAGTAGTCGCCGTTATAAGTGACCCAGTTGTCGGCGGGAAGTGGCGCGACCAGATTCTCCGTGCGCACGTCGATTCGGCCCACCGCGGAGCCGCCGTTCTGGGCTAACAAAGACCCTGCGAGTAACAACGGTATACATACCCATGCGCGCAGTATCACTGCGAGTTCCCCACGGGCTGCCGTGAACCGTGCTTGCCCCACCCTACCGCAATCGCGGCCTTACCTGTCCTCGAACCGGATCGTGGCCCAAGGCGTTCCCTTTTATGCCTTCCGGCAATACCGATTAAGCCACGGCCATGGTTCTTTTCGTGGATTTCTGCTTGACAGTGGGTTCGCATCTACTCCAGTATTGACACGTTTTAATGGCAGGCATTCATGGTAGTACGCTTGGCCATTTTGTCAATCCCCAGACCCGTTCAACCGCACTTCCCAGGAGGTCACGTGAAACGTCTGGCACTTCGGACGATTGCTTTCGCCATCGCAATACTCAGCTCAGCCCTGCTCTGGGCCAGCATCAACGGCAGCATTTCAGGAATGGTGACCGACTCGAGTGGCGCTGTGGTTGTCGGTGCGACGGTGACGGCAACCGATACGCAGACTGGTATTCACTCCGAGGTCAAAACCGACTCCAAGGGCTTCTACAACTTCCCCGCTCTGCAAATCGGAACCTATAGCATTGAGGTGCAACAGACCGGGTTTAAGACCGAGAGCAAAACCGACCTGGTGGTTGATACCAACTCGACCGTTCGCGCGGACTTCAGTCTCCAGATCGGGCAGGTCGTCGAGAAAGTTACCGTGAGCACCGAAACCATCCGCGTGGAAACCGAAAGCACGCAAATGGGCGAGGTAATCGGATCGAAGACCATCACCGCCGTCCCTCTGAACGGCAGAGCTTACACTGACCTGCTAGCACTACAGCCTGGAGTGTCGCCTTACACCGCCACCGATAGCGGCACACCGGGCATCAGCGACCGCGCGGTGGACGGAGGACTGAATTCGGGAAACCAGTCCGTGAACGGGCAGCGTGAAACCGCGAACGGATTCATGGTGAACGGCTCGAATGTCGAGGAAGGCAAGAACAACGGCGCCGCGATTATTCCGAACCTCGACTCCATCGCTGAGTTCCGCATCATCACCAACAACTTCGACTCAGAATATGGCAACTACAGCGGCGGACAAGTCAATGTTGTGACCAAGTCAGGAACCAACGGTTTCCACGGGAGCGGCTTCGAATTTTTGCGCAACACCGCTTTCGACGCCAAGAATTACTTTTCAGCCCCTACAGATAAGACGCCTGTGTTTCGCCAAAACATGTTTGGCGGAACCTTTGGAGGGCCGATTAAGAAAGAGAAGACATTCTTCTTCGTCGACTATCAGGGCACCCGACAGAACCAGGCGCCCACGGTGAACCTCCAGATGCCCTCGCTGGCGAACTTTGGCGGAGTGTTTAACAGTGCGTTCACCAATGCGGTTGATGCTAACAACAATCCTGTTGCGGCTACCGTTGGCGGGCAGGGTTTTGCGGATGTCATCGCGGGACGGCAAGGTTTGGGTCCCGGTACTTACGCTGACGGAGAGCCGTATTATTACACCGCATCCACGATTGACCCGACCACCATTGATCCGATAACGGGTGTTGGCACGCCCTACGGCTCAGACTGCACGAGTCCGGCCAATTGTATTTTCCCGAATGGCGTGATTCCGACCACCGCATTTTCGCCTGTAGCCACAGCCATGCTGAATCTCAAGCTTATTCCCAAGCCGAATAACGCGGGAGATTTCTACACCACGTCCAAGTTTACTCAGACGCTCCGTGACGACAAAGCCGGCATACGCATTGACCAGAACACCGCACTCGGCAATTTCTTCGCATACTATTTCCTCGACGATTATTCGCTGGACTCCCCCTTTCCCAACGGCGGCGCGACCGTGCCGGCCGAGAATTTTACCTATAACGGATTGACCACCGGCCGTGCTCAGCTCATCAACCTGGGACATACCAAGAATATCGGTTATACCGCAGTCAATGAGCTTCGCTTCAGTTTTGTGCGAAACACCCTAAACCTGGCACAACCTGAAGGCGGACTGGGATCAAATTACAGCTTGTCCAGCCTGGGGTTTGTTACGCCGTGGGGAGCCGGTGGTGGCCTGGCCGGCGGAATCAGTCCCATCGCGCCAAAGCTCGAAGGCGTACCTTACATAACCTTCAATAATTTCGCGATTGGGGTGCCGTCGGTGAGCACGCGGCAATACAACAACTCCTATCAAATTCTGGATAATTTCAGCAAAGTTATCGGCAGCCACTCGTTCAAATTCGGCGGACAATTCCATTATGACCAGATCACCGAGCGCAACCTGGCTGCCGAAAATGGCCAGTACGGATTCAGCGGCAGCGAAACCGGCATCGATTTTGCTGATTTTCTGCTTGGTGCGCCCGATAGCCTGACCCAGGCAAGTCCCCAGATTCTCGACTCGCGCAGCAAGTACTACGCCCTCTTTGGGCAAGACAGCTGGCGCGTAACTTCCAACCTGGTTTTGAATTACGGTTTGCGCTGGGAAGCCAGCATGCCGTGGTACGACACGCAGAACAAAATTGAGACCATCATCCCCGGCAAACAGTCAGCGAACTTTCCCGGGGCGCCGCTGGGCTATGTTGTCGCCGGCGATCCCGGCGTCTCCCGCACGCTCGCGCCGACGCAATGGCACAACTTCTCCCCTCGGCTCGGTCTGGCTTACTCGCCAAGCTCATCTTCCGGGATATTAGGGAAGCTATTCGGTGGACCGGGGCACACTAGCATTCGAGTCGGTGCCGGGCTCTACTACACTTCTGTCGAGGACCTCTCGCAGTTCCTCGAGGTCGGAGACCCGCCCTACGGCTTGTACTACGGCAGTTCTGCACCACCCTTGCTGGAAGCGCCTTACTTAAACAGGTCGGACCTCTCTCCCGTGGGCCAAAGATTTCCGCTTCCGTTCCCCTCGACCAATGTTTCGCCGAGCCATCCGGACACAACGTTTCCTTGGGGGCAGGTCGAGCCACTCTCTTACGACTGGTCGTTTGACAGCCGCAATAAGCTGCCTTATTCGGAACACTATGAGCTTTCGATACAGCGGCAGATCGGGGCGAACACCGTTACCACCATCAGCTATGTTGGAAACCAAGGGCATCGCCTGGTCAGTGCCGTCGAAGCCAACCCCGCGAATCAGGCGCTTTGTCTGATGCTGAGCAATCCCCTGAACCTGGCACCGAACAGTGCTCCACCCTGCGGCCAATTCAGCGAGACACCTCAATTTACCTACACCCAATCGACGATAATCCCTACCCCCTGGGTCACCACGGCAAGCGCACCCATTCCAAATGCAACCATCACTTCGGTGCGCCCGCTCGGCCCGTTCTTCGACACCAACCCTCTCGACTCAACAGTCGCCAACTCGCGCTACAACTCCCTGCAGGCGGCAATCGCCCACCGCACCGGGCCACTGACTCTAAACGTCGGTTACACCTACAGCAAATGTATGGACAACGCCTCCGGCCTGCAGGAGTCCATCAACCCCTTCAATCCCCGCTTAAGCATCGGGCTCTGCAATTTTGATGTGACGCACAGTTTCGTGACCAGCTACGACTGGATCTTGCCCTTTGACAAGTGGGTGAGCGGAGGGTGGGCCAAGGGCCTTGCCGGTGGCTGGACCCTGTCTGGAATCACCCGCTTCGCAACGGGTCTGCCGATTACGTTAACCGAGAGCGATGATGCTTCACTGATCGGCGCAAACGCGGCGGGTCTTGACGTGCCCAATTACTCCGGTGGCCGGGTGCTAGGCGACACGAATCCACGCGATAACCAGCCTTATATCAACCTCTCGGCCTTCGCTCCCGAGCAGCCTGGGGTTTTGGGCAATTCGCGCCGCCGCTTTTTCCATGGTCCGGGTTTGAACAACTGGGACATGACTTTGGCAAAGGTCACCAAGTTCAGCGAGAGCAAGTCACTGGAACTGCGGCTGGAAGCCTTCAACCTGTTCAATCATGCGCAATTCCAAAATCCAGGCGGTGACATCGTTTCCAGCTCTTTCGGAATGGTAACGAGCGCCCGCGATCCACGCATCCTGCAATTGGGGGCCAAATTTTCATTCTGAAGCTCTTGTGCCAGCGGAACGAAATTACTCGCGGGATGAGGTCGCCCCGCAATCCTTTAGCAGGCAACCCCGGTCTGTGGTTGCCTGCTTTCTTCCTTTTGGTCTCATTATTTTCAGCAACGCTCTACTCCCAGAAAACCTTGTCACAGGCTGCCTCACCTGCTCAATCGCGACCACCCAAGGGACAACAGATATTCGCCTCCCATTGCGCTGCATGTCATGGCCTCGATGGCAAAGGCAGCGAGCGTGGACCGAACCTCGTGAGCCGGCCAGAAGTTCAGAAATTGTCCGCGAGCGAACTCCAGAGCATTATCTCGAGCGGCGTACCCGGCACTGGCATGCCGCCCTTTCGCCAACTCGGACGGCCGGCGATCTCCACCCTAATCGCGTACGTCAAGACGCTGCAAGGAAAGGGCGCACGAATCGAGCTTCCCGGGGATCCCGCAAGCGGCAAGTCGGTCTTCTTCGGTGCCGGAGGGTGTTCAACCTGTCACATGGTTAGCGGTCAAGGTGGATTCCTCGGTCCGGATCTCACCGCCTATGGCCAGACGCACACGGCCGACCAGATCGAGGCCGCAATCACAAACCCTGCGGCCAGAGAGTCGCAGAGGAGCAGAATCACCGTGACCACCTCAGCGGGGGAACGCTACGAAGGCGTCCTCCGCAACGAGGACAACTTCTCGCTTCAAATGCAGACGGCGGATGGAGCATTCCATTTCTTTAGCAAGGCCGATCTGAAGGCCATGGATCGCTCCCAAGACTCGCTCATGCCCTCCGACTATCGATCGCGTCTGAGCCCGGTACAGTTCAAAGACCTGTCCAGCTTTCTGCTGAGCCTCGCCGAAAATGCGCCTGCCCGCAGGAACGCGGAGGCGGGAGAGTGAAGAATCTATGTGCGAAGAACACCCTGGAATGTGTACGTGCCTTCTGCTGCTCGCGCTCGTGAACAGCGCGGTCGCGCAACTACCACCCCGTAAATTCGGCTTGGAATCACACTCAGCCGAATTCTTCCAATTGATCGCGCCGGACGCGAATCTACGGACGGTTGCGACCGGATTCGGATTCACCGAAGGGCCAGTGTGGGACCCGGCGGAATTCTTGTACGTGAGCGACGAGGTTCAGAACAAGATCTTCCGCGTGCGTGTGAGCGATGGCAGGAAAACCGAGCTCATTGCCCTCGGCGATCCCGACGGCAATACCTATGACGACGAAGGACGCCTGATCGATTGTGCCAGTGTGCTTCGGGCCATTATCACAATTTCGAAAGAGGGCAAGTACGAAATCCTGGCCGAACGCTTCGAAGGCAAGCGATTCAACAGCCCGAACGACGTGATTCTCGGCCCCGACGGCGCACTGTACTTCACCGATCCCACGCTGGACCTGCCGAAGGGTGACAAGCAGGAGATCCCTTTCCAGGGAGTCTACCGCCTGGGCCGAAACAAGAAAGTCACTTTGCTCACGAAAGACCTTACCCAACCGAATGGGCTCGCATTTTCCCCTGATGGAAAGAAGTTCTACGTGGACGACAGTGAGCAGAGAAATATCCGTGTTTATGACGTTTCGAGCAACGGCTTGCTGAGCAACGGCCGCATATTCGGCGAGGAGCCCGGCGGAGCTGAAGACGGCGTCCCCGATGGCATCAAGGTCGATGTGAACGGTGATCTGTTCGTTACCGGCCCCAAAGGAATCTGGGTGTGGAGTCCGGAAGGCAAGCACCTGGGCACAATAGTGATGCCCGAGCAACCCGCGAACCTGTCCTGGGGAGGACCAGATCTACGCACGCTGTACATAACTGCCACCACATCCGTTTACAGCCTTCCAACCAGTGTGCGTGGCTGGACACCCCGAGTCCAGCCACGTCGTGAACGACCCCTATCGTCGGACGCGCACTAAGTGGCGGATTCAGGTCCATCCTCGGGAAACTCGAGCGAGAGCATTCGCGTTAGATGTTCAGGTTGAAGAAGCCACCCCGTGGTTACGCCAGTTACTTTCGTTTTAAAGTAGTAAGTTTTTCATGACCCTTGGGCAGATCTGTGTGGCAACATTCGTGCCAGAGTACCTATTGGTTACCGGAGGTAGTTGACGTATGTTATCCCTGATGCTTATTCCCACGATGATGATCATGGCATGGGTTACCGTCACGTTCGTGGAGCGGTAGCTCGGTTTGGACATGAATGGAAAATGGCGAGTCGAGTAGTTTTTCCATTCGGGCAAGACACTCTTTCACTCACTTTTGGCTGGCTCAGCCGCGTTCGGTACCGCGGCCGGCGCTGAATGAGAGCACATTGCCTCGAAAGAGCCTCGGCGTGTCCGGTGCGAAGTGATTGAAAATTCGAGTGGAAGGCACTTGCTCGCAGAGGGCTGGCCGGCCAATCAGTCTGCCTTGCCTTTGGTCACCAGATCCTTGATGCTCGTCACAAGAGAGTTCATCGCATTATCGAAATTCTTGCGAGCAGTTGTATCCCGATTCGCACCTTTTGCGACCTGATCAAGCGTCCAGAGAGTCATGTGGCTCTTCGGATCGAGAATCAGGAGCCGCAGGTGCGGGGAACCCTCGAGCGAAACCAGGTGAATTTCAAAAACCACATCTGCGTCGGCGGGAGATGTCACCAACTCATACTTTCCCCAGCTCCTAATACCTGCGTACAACGCATTGTAGGTCAGGTTCGGATCGTGCTTTGGATCGTAGTCCAACCAAGTATCTTCGCCGCCATTTGAAATGAAAATCTTCTTGGCCGCGAGAATTTGGCCTGGAACCGGAGCTGGAGGCGGGGAAGGTGGTTGTTCGGCGATGAGCATGGGAACACTCGCGACTATAGCCCAAGTGATCAGAAACAAAGCTGTTCGATGCACTGCGGTGGACATTGCTCCCCTCCAAGCTCGCGGGTCGATTCTGACCAAGAACGGACTTTTAATCTAACTCCGCAGTCAACCGATGTTTAGCGGATAATTCTATCCACTCGTAAAGTTCTGTAGTCCGGCGCAGAGAGGGCGCCGGAACGATCGAGGTGCGCGCGGTGGAGATATTTGGGGATCTACCAAAGGTCGCGACTTCGTTATCATCTTGACGTATGCTCTACCACATCGGTCTGCCTGTTTCACGACTCGAAGAGAAAACCAATGCCGCAACCTGACTTGCAAAACCAGAGCGCCGTTCCCGGTTGGGACATCGGGACGACGAGTCGACCAGCGCTTGTCAACATCGACAACGTGACTAAGTGGTTCGGTTACAAGATCGCCCTCGACCACGTCACTTTCTCGGTTCCGCCAGGCCAAATATGTGGATTACTCGGCCCGAACGGTGCCGGCAAGACAACTTTGTTCCGACTGCTGATGGGGATTTTAAAAGCGACGCAAGGTTCCATTCTCATCGATGGGTTCGATGCTTTTGAAGAGCGCGTAGACGTAAAACGGCTGATCGGCTTTCTTCCGGACGAACCCGTTTTCTACTCGTATCTTTCCGGACGTGAGGTGCTGGAACTGAGCGCGGCCATGCACGGACTAGACGTGCCTGCAGCCATGGGCCGCATATCGTCAGTGATGTCAAAACTCCGTTTGACCAGCGACATTGACAACTATGCGGAAGACTACTCCCGCGGCATGAAAAAGAAGCTTGGGCTGCTTCTGGCAATGCTGCATGAACCAAAGCTTCTGGTCCTGGATGAACCGACGAATGGCTTGGACGTCGAATCTACCCGTCTCTTTTATGAGTTGATTTCGGAGACCGCCAGCCAGGGCACAACCGTGCTCTTCTCCACTCACCTGATGGACCACGTGACCAGGCTTTGCTCACACGCCGTGATCATCAATGAAGGCAAGCTTGTCGCCAAGGGCTCGATTGCCGAACTCCGGTCTGCTTACGGTCTGGAAAGCCTCGAAGACATATTCCTCAAGCTCACGGCCCGTCCGCCACACCCATGATCGACCGTTCCAGTCCTCCCAGTTTCTGGCGCACCGTGGCTTTGCTCTTGCGTTCCGCGCGCCGGCGGTCCGTAGCTCGCGGCGAGCGCGCTCGGCAGCTCCTACAACAAAAATCCGGCCGGGAAGCAACGGATTGGGGCGCCCTGGGCAAAGTGTTCGTTGTCATTTTCATGATCGTTCTCAACGGGATGGGTGCGTCTCTGTTTCGTACTGCGGTCGAATCAGCCCAACGCAGCGCGGCGGAACAGCAAGGCAGGATCGTGGTCAGTCAATTTTTCCTCGAGGTGGTACGGGAGCAGGAGAAGTACCAGCACTCCGCGGCGTCACACAAAACGTGTTACGAGTTGGGCGGCAAAACGTACTGCTATGACGCCATCACTCAGCCCTCCACTCCGCCTGATTATTACTCTGAGGCGAGACGGATAACTGACGATTCCGGAGGCTCGCCTTCTGAGGTTGAGCAGAAACTTCGGGAAGCGGCGGAGAAAGATGGCAGCAGCAGGTTCATTTCGAAAAACGACGCTTCGCCGGGAATAGCTGGAATCGCCACTTCCGGCCGCTTCGCCGGCATGATTGGTTCCCTGGTCCTGCTGTGGTGGGGTTTAATGCTTGTCTGCCAGGGCGAGGGACTCGACCTGGATCTGCAGCGGCGACGGCATCCAATGTGGGAGTGGTTGCTCTCTCATCCGGTGAAGCCGGGAGCGGTATTTCTGGCGGAGATGCTGTCGCCGATCGCGGCCAACCCAATGTACTGGGGCGCGCCGATTTTTGTGGGCGGCGTATACGGCTTCATCTACGGTATTGGCCTGGGGACAATTGCCGCGCTCGTCATTGGCGTGCCGATCACGATAGCAGCAGCATGCATGGGCAAGGCGCTTGAAATCGGGATCACACTTCGCTTCCCGCCTCGCTCTCGGGGAGCCGTGATCGGCGTGATGAGTTGGCTGGGTTACGCGTCCATGATGTTTATGTTCCTCGGCTTCGTACTGGTATCGAGAGTTGTGTCGGCATTGGGGAAGTTCGCTGCAGTCTTCACGATTATTCCCTGGCCATGGGTAAGGTTGTTTCTTGGAGGTGGGACCGACGGCTCGTTTTCTTTTCTTTCAGGAATGATCTTTTGCTGGTTGATTGCGGGCGCAACGCTAGCTGCGTCGGTTTGGTTCAGTGTCTGGGGCACGCAAAAGGGACTCGCTGGACAATTCGGTCAGGCTGACGAGCGCCCTTCGGCGTCTCGGAAGGGAGCACCCGGCTTCGGCCGTGAGCCGCTGTACCGCAAAGAATTTCTGTGGTTCGTGCGCGATCGCAGCGCGGTTGTGCAGGCGATTCTGATCCCGCTAACAGTCGCCGGCTTCCAACTGTTCAACCTGCGCGGCCTGCTCACCTACGCGGAAGGAGCTTGGAACTATCTTTGCGGTGTCGCGATTCTGTTCGGCACCTACTTTTTGTGGGTGTTGGGCCCGAAGTCGCTCGCGTCGGAAGGTACGGCGCTGTGGATCGCACTGACTTGGCCGCGTGGCTTGGAAAGTCTACTCAAAGCGAAAGCGTGGCTGTGGTCGATGATTTCCACCGCCTTGGTTGCGCTCGTGCTTTGCTATGCCGCTTACGTCTTTCCTCATGAGACTTGGAAGATTGTGATTGTTGGTGTCGCCTGGTTTTTTTTCGGGCGCAGCATGGCGGAGAAATCCGTGACCCTGGTCACGGTTGCTTCTTCATCGGGTGAGCAGGAAAAAATCCCCGCAGGACGACGGTGGGCCGCCTCGCTCGGCATGCTCACGTTTGCAATCGGCGTCCTTACGCAGCAGTGGCATGTCGCGGTGATGGGCATCGTTTATTCCTACATCACCGCAGCCGCCATGTGGCAAAACTTCCGCGCACGCTTGCCCTATCTATACGATCCCTGGTCCGAGCAGCTTCCCCCTGCGCCCACCCTCATGCACGCCATGATTGCGATCAGCATCCTGGTTGAAGTGGGAGCGGTGGTGTCCGGCATCATGCTGGTGGGTGTGGGGCGCGAGAATCTCGCTGTGGCGCGAGCCCTAAGTTATGCGATTTGTTCTGTAGCCGTATCGGTAGGCGTGTGGCATTTTCTCGACGGCAGAAATGTATCGAATCGCGAGATTTGGCGATGGCAGGATGACACCGCGCAGCGCGGCCGGATGGCTTCGTGGCTCAAGACCCAAAGTCGCCCTGTCGCATTCACTTCGTTGCTTCTCGCGGGCGTCGCCGGGGGAGTATTGCTCGGTCTCTGCGCTCACGGATATACGACGATCCTGAACCACATTCCCTCGGCGGCGGAATTGATTCGTAAGTCGCAGGAGCAAATGGCGAAAATCCCGAACTTGCGCCTGTCCTACGGAGTGATGGCAGTCTTATTCGCGCCATTTGCGGAGGAGTACTTGTTCCGGGGCTTGCTATATCGGGCCTTGGACCGTGAATGGGGCGGCTGGCGCGCGATCCTCGGTGCTGCGGCATTCTTCGCCGTTTATCATCCAGCGCTCGCGTGGCCACCGGTCTTTCTGCTCGGTGCCTGCAATGCGCTCCTGTTCAAGAAAACTGGACGGTTAGCGCCCGCGGTGGCTGTGCATATGGTCTATAACGCGGTTGTCCTATTTACCTGAAACCGGGTGGTGCCGTCGATGAATAGGAAGGAAACCTCGGTTGCCAGATTGTACCGAGGACAGCGGACGGGCGTGAGGGTCATATCGCCGCATTAGAACCAAGTCCAGATTGCCTTCGTCGGAGTATGGGTACTGGCGTGCCAATCATCGCCCATGGGTCTCTTGGTTCTGAGTGTCTCGGTGAAGAAATGCAGTGACCCCCAGCGCCAGGATCAGTGCGGCGATTCCAAACAGTGTCAGGGGGGAAACATCATGCGGTTCTTCGGTAATGGCTTTCCGCGCCATTGCGATGAGCGCCACCTCGATGACCACACGCACGTGGATGACATCCTTCTTCAGGTACATTTTCACGGTTTCGAGCAACTCCACCCCAATCAGGACCAGTAAGAAATAACCAAACAGTTCCAACAGACCTTGGACGGGAATAAGAAAGCGCGGGGGCGCCCACATTTCTTTGCCAATCAGATAACCGAGATGCACAGTGGACACAGCAACGACGACCATCAGCAATATCATGATCGCGGCAACTGTCATGGCTTGTACTCTTGATACTAGAGCCGCCAGATTTGCTTTTCCGGTCTCGCTGAAAGCTTGAAACATAGAGGGCTGCCGCTCAAGCGCACATTCGAAATCTGCCCGGAAAATATGGCAGTCCAGCGCAGAGCGGTAAGACTGCAACAATGCTCAGGTTCCGCAGCAATGAGGAGTACTCAGGTTTTGCCGTAACTAGGATGCACGTATATAGTCGATCCGATGTTCGCGGCGACGACGGCGCTACGGAGATTTTCACCGATCATGGCTGGTTGAGGTGAAAATTCCATTAGGTAATCCGCTGCCCCGATAAGCTTGGGCTGGGCCGAATTGCCGCGTACGCGAAGGACATCCCCCAAGCCTCCCAAGGTGAGTTCAATGTCATCAGAAGTGGAAACCATGCATCAGGAGCGTGGCGAAAAGGGGAACCAAGCCTAAACGGATCTTCTCCTATAAAATTGTCGGGACTTATCTCCGCAGCCAAATTGGCTCATGGCGGAAGAATGGATGCAGCATGAGAACGAGCGCGCGGAATGCTTTTCACGGAACTGTGACGAAGTTGACGCGGGGTGCGGTGAATGCCGAAGTGGAACTCACCCTAGATAAAGGGGAAAGGATCGTCGCCATAATCACGAACGTGAGCGTCGAAGCCTTGGGTTTGGGTGTTGGGGTCAAGGCAACAGCGCTCATCAAGGCCAGCTGGATCGTCATCGGTAAGGACCTGGAGCATGCGAGGCTCAGCACAAGAAACGTCATGCCGGGTACGGTGGACGCCGTCCAGCAGGGAGCGGTCAACAGCGAAATCATCCTGAAGCTAGACGGCGGCACTCTACTCGCCGCCATCGTGACCAATACCAGTGCTCGATCGCTGAAGCTGAGCGTCGGAGAAGAGGCTTTTGCTGCCTTTAAGGCAAGTCATGTGATCGTAGCAGTGGAATAGGGACACGATCTTGTCGCATGCGCCATGAGTGTCAGAGCGGCCTTACACCGGTATGCTCGGTTGTTCCGATGGCTTGATTCGCCGCTCCTCTTTGAGTAAACCCACTTATTGTCCACGCACCACGAGATTCGCGCGCTTGAGTTCATCGGGACTCAATCAAGACTCTCCTGACTCTCTGGAGGAGACAAGTTTGGGCCGATTTTCAGGGTCGGAGCCCTCGGTCCTGTCCGGTCCGCCTGCCCCTTCAGGTTTCAGACATCGACTAGACCGCGCCCGAAAGCGTCGGCGCGACCCCACCGGCCGGGAATACCCAGCAGCTCAATCCATTCGATTTGCTTTGGCACGGCTGGGTCGACCAGAAGTCGATCACCGATCGGTTCCAAGCCTAAGAACGTGCGCAGAAATAATAAGGAAGCGCCTGCGGACCATGCTTGCGGGCTGCAGGCGGTTGGATATTCTACGGGAAAATTGGTTTCCGCTCTGGAGTAGCCTGCAAATGCCTCGGGCAGTCGATATTGGAAATACCTGGCGGCCTCGAGATTTGCCAGGGCTATTCGTGCCGCTTCCTTCTTAAAACCATAATTTCGCAATCCCTCAGCGACGAACGAGTTATCGAACGGCCACACCGTTCCTACGTGATAACCGATGGGATTGTAACCGCCCTCGTTATCGGCCATGGTGCGAACGCCCCAACCTGAAAAAAGATGCGGCCCAACCAGGTGGTTCGCACATGCCTCTGCCTTATCCTTATCCACGATGCCGCTCCACAGCAGGTGGCCTAGGTTTGAGGTTAGGGAATCAACTTTGCGTTTCTGGCCATCGAGAGCCAGCGCGAAGAATTGTTTTTCAGGAATCCAGAAGTCGCGGTTAAATTTCTGCTTCAGTTCGGTAGCTTCTTTTTCCAGCTGGTTTGCCAATTCGGAATCGCCCCAGAATTCGCGCGCCAACCTGGCGCATCTGCGCTTGGCATCGTAGACGTAGCCCTGGATCTCGCAAGTCGCAATTGGCGCCTTCGCCAGGCTTCCATCGCTGAACACGATGGAGTCCCACGAATCTTTCCAGCACTGGTTCTCGATGGTGCCAGCCGCCTTATTTCGCCGTTCGTACTCCACGTAGCCATCGCCATCGCGATCCCCATATTCATCGATCCATCGCAGGGCTGCTCTTGCCTCCGCTTCGAATTTTTTGATTAACTCATGTCGTCCAGACCACCGTTCAAGCTCGTCCATCAGCACGAGGAACAACGGAGTAGCGTCGGCAGATCCGAAGTAAGGTGAATGAGGACGTTCTTCGAAGGCAGTCATCTCACCCAAGCGCGCCTCATGCAGTATTTTCCCCGGCTCCTCATCGCGGAAATCATCAACCCGCGTACCCTGCCGCATGGCGAGTACTCGTATTGTGGTCGAAGCCAGCTCAGGTACAAACGGGAGCGCCTGGAAGCTGGTGAAGATACTGTCTCTTCCGAAAAGCGCCATGAACCAGGGGAGCCCGGCAGCGGGGAGCGCCTCTCCGGGCGTATAACGCGAGAAGAACCTTAGGGCAGCCAAGTCGATCAAGGAACGTTCATAAATTCTCTCGAGATCGGTCCAGGAGGAATGCATTTGGGGTGCACTGGCCATCCACCTTTGCAAGCTCATCCCGACATTCGGAGTTGGAGTGTCGTGCACGTCTGCGTATTTCGGCTTCCTCTTGGCGCCATCGGTGCCATCGACCGCCGCCAGCACATCTAATCCAGCATGCCATTCAGCGTGTGGCTCCAGGTGCACCCGGAAGGCGAATCCCTTTTCATCGATTTCAGCAGGGACACTCGATGTTATCCAGGTTTCGCGCACGAACTTCTCTCTCTGATATCCGAGAACAAGCCGATTGCCTTCCACGCGCTTGTAGAACTTGCCCGCACGCTTGAAGTCCGCGTCCTTCACCTGAAAAAGATCAGCGAAGTCTGCGTCGGCTTCGATCCTGATATCCAAATCCACCGGCTTGGCTTTGTGATTTGTGACCTTGAGGTCTTCGTGAAATCCTCCGCCCACCGCGCGCTGTCGCACGATAGACATCGGAGCATCCACGTAAATAGTGCCGGTTCCGGGAACGAGGAAGAATTGCGATGAGAAGTAGTTAATGTCATCCGTGGAAAGCGAGTTGGGTAGCTCTCCATTCACAGTCAAGACCCAACGAGACAGGAAGCGCGTGTCTCCGTCAAACAAGCCCTGTGCTTCTTCAGGAGAAATAGAGATATCTCCGCGACGGTCACTTACAACGAAGGTGTCGCCTTCCAGGATGCTTACCGGCGTTGCTCTCATGCTGCCTCCCGTTTCTTACTTTCGATCATCGCACTCACCAGTCCGTGAAACTTTTGCGCAAGTGTGATGTCGCCGCGGATCTTGACCCTCCCCTGCATTGAGGCCGTTATCAGGTTGCGCCGCCCCTCAATGATGTCGATGAAATCGGCTTCATCACAACCGATGGTGCAGTCGGCATCGCGCCGAACCTCTTCGATGCTGATTGCGCCGTCCCGAACAGAAATGAACCAGTACCCGACACGCTCAATCTCGAAGAGATAGGTGCCCCTTACCCCCTTCAGGAGTGGTTCAAACTTCTGCAATCTGTGCAGTTGAAAGACTTCATGTGCGGTTGGCATGCGCCACCTCCGTATCTGTCCGAAAGTTCCCTTCCGCAGACGCATTGGCCTCATCGACGGGGTCGGAGACCCTCAACAAAACCCGCGCGGGTGCCCCGTCGCCTCCCAGAATCTTCAAAGGAAGACATAACAACTCGTAGCGACCCTGGGAAATGCCGGTCAGGTTCAATCCCTCAACGATCACGACACCTGCGCGCAGAAGAGTGCGATGGGTTTCGGGGCCACCGGCCGAAAGATAGTCGATCCCCACCGCCAAGGTATTCAGGCTGGCGAGATAGGATGCGGCATCTTCGGCAATGGATACGGAATCGCGAACGAATTGAGAATTCTTCCAGCGCTCGGAGTTGGAGGTTTTGAATAGCAGACGCTCGCCGACACCTAGGTTATGAACCCGAAGCTCCGCAGCTTTGATCGCATCGGGATCTTTGATTTCGATCACGCGTGCCGGTCCCATCAGATGTTCCAGAGGAACTTTCTCAGCGCCGGATCCGCCGGGCAAGAAGTGAATCGGTGCATCGATATGAGTTCCCGTGTGACTACCCATCGTGAGTCGGGAAACGGTGCAGAGGTCTCCTCTGTCTACATGAGTGATGGTGTCAATTTCGATGGCGGGATTGTCAGGAAAATGAACCATTCCTGCGTAGATCGGCACGGAGACATCGAGCCATTTCCCTGATATTGCCGGCGATTTCGCTATTTTTGTTTGTGGCTGCCTCACCTACATCCCCCTTAGGCTGCGCGACTCATGCGCACTACGTTCTTGATTCCGTGCTTTTGCTTCAGCATTTGTGGCACCTCATCCAATGGCACGCGATCAGTTATAAGTTCGCGTACACTCTCCGGGAATAGGGCCATGAACTGTTCCAGGTTTTGGATCGCCGATAAGTAGTCTCTGCGGCCAGCGTTTACGGTTCCGAAAACAACTTCGTTCCTAAGGACGAGATTGCGGAGAGCGCGGCCAGCATTCAGTTCAGCAGTTGCAGCTTCGTGAGGAACTCCGGTAAGAGCCAGCACTCCATTCCTCCTCAGCATTTGAGTCGCAGCCAACATCAACGGTGCGAATCCTACGGCTTCGAGTACTACATCAAATTTACCCGAGGCTTGTGCAAGACTCTCGAGAGAATGGGTATTCGACGAGGCATATTGGGCTCCGAAGGAACGGGCAAGCTTTGCCTGCTCGCTCTCTTCTGAGTCTCTCGAGTAAACGACCGTCTCGAAACCATCTGCAACCAGGACCATCGCGCCCAAGAGACCGATGGGGCCTGCGCCTAGAGCTAATCCGCGCTGCGGGCCAGTATCGTAAGGCAGTCTGGCAAAAATCGCGCTCGCTTGATCGACTGCTTTTGCGACCACAGTTATGGGTTCGACCAATACCGCGACGTCCGAGAGAGCACGCGGGACTTTTACAAGATACGCTTCATCGTCGACAACGTAGTTAGTCAGGAAGCCATCTGCGCCTTTAATGCCGCGCTCGGTATAGTCGCCGGTCACGCAGAAATCTGGCCGTCCGGCTCGGCATGCTCTGCACTCAGGGTGCGGGCAGGGACGGCGTACCATTGCAACCACCAGGTCCCCCGGCTTAAGGCTGCGTACTTTGGGCCCAATCTCGACAACCTCGGCTAGCGACTCATGTCCCAGGATGAGATGGTCCGCCCCGGAAGGCGGATCGCCATATTCGAAGGAGGCGATCTCCCGGTCCGTGCCACAAAGGCCTACTTCACGCAGTCTTAGCAGCACCTCGGTTGCACCATTCAGCCGAGGTTCAGGAATATCGAGAAGATCAACTCTTTTCTTCGACGGGAATACTGCGAGGGCCTGCATAACCGTGATACCGCTTTTCGTGCTACGGCATTCTGAACTTCTATCGAATGCCTCAAGCTGCCTTTAAACTTACGCCTTGTACTTGATTGACTGGAGAGAGCGGAGCTTCACCTCTCAACACGCGCACTACTTCTTCGGACGCAAAACGACGCACGATCTGCATGGATTGCTCCGAGTAGTATGCCGCGTGGGGAGTGACGATTACGTTTTCCAGCCTGAATAGCGGGTTATTAGCTTTCCAGCCCGCTCGTTTTGCTGGCTCCTCTTCTAAATCGTCGAGTCCCGCTCCGGTAAGCCATCCATCTTTCAGCACTCGATATAGATCAGCATCTTTCACGATCGGTCCGCGCGCGGTATTAATGAGGATTGCGCCTCGCTTCATCCGGCGCAGCTCTGCTTCCCCGAAGAGGCCACGCGTTTCGCGAGTCAAAGGGGCCTGAATCATCAGGTAATCAGACTGCGCCAGCAGCTCTTCGAAGCCTACGAGAGACACGCCGTGAGAAGCCGTCTCGCTCTCGTCAACAAACGGATCGCAAGCTATGATTCGAACGCCAAACCCGCGCATGCGTCGGGCAATCTCCTTCGCGATTGCGCCGAACGAGAAAAGCCCGAGCGTGCCTTGCTGCAATCTTTGAATTGGCCGGCCCGATTGCCAGTGCCAGTCGCCGGCGCGAGTGGCTCGATCATACGTCGGAAGCTTACGCAGCAAAGATAGAAGAAGTGCGACCGCATGATCTGCGACTTCATTCATGCACCAATCATTGGGAACATTGGTCACGACGATGTTTTTCGCCGTGGCAGCGTCGACATCGACAATATCGACGCCGATGCCGTAGCGCGCGATGACCTTCAATCGCGTAAAGCTTTGAATCGCACGCTTACCGATCTCGGCATATTGGGTAATCACTGCGTCCGCATTGGCAGCTACTGCGATGACGTCATCTTCGCTCTTGCACTGTGCCGCGATGAGTTCAAAACCCGCACCGGTGACGATAGATCGCTCGATGGCGACATCGCCGAAATCGTAGTCTGCCACCACCACTTTCGGCTTGCGATCACGGTCCATGCTCACTTCCTGACCCTTTCTAGCGACCC
>Ga0126381_100001133_pt1 | contig 28921 bp, 22 predicted proteins | sample PanSoiMetPlot_28_FD_96465 | JGI IMG/M metagenome (GOLD analysis project Ga0126381, IMG submission 96465) | Tropical forest soil microbial communities from Panama - MetaG Plot_28 | ecosystem: Environmental > Terrestrial > Soil > Tropical forest > Bulk soil | place: Panama | collected 2016-02-17
ATGGGAGCGGCTCGGGTGGCAGTTCTTGAGCCCCTCGGCTCCCACCGCTTGCTATCAGAGGTAGTTGCTTAATTCAATGATTAATGGCAATGTTTTCCAAGTTCCCGCCGCCCTGGGACCCAAGGACAGGGTGATTTAGATGATCAACCGTTATCCAAGTACGCCAACAGAGAAGAGGGTGCAATTGAGGCGCACCAAGAGATGGTCAACCGTTCGGCACAGCGTTCGAGTCGAGGGTCGGGATCTTCTTCGAGAAGAGATCTTTCGTGCGATGTTGGCCCTCGAACGTCGGCGAGCAGAGCGTTCGCGTCAGCCGTTTGTCCTGATGCTGCTCGATACGAGCGCGGTGGATACAGACAGGAGAGGTTCCGCTCTTTTCGAGCGACTCGCGTCTGTAGTCGCCGGTGCGATTCGAGAGAGCGACCTAATCGGTTGGTACGAAGAAGAGGCCGTTCTTGCCGTGATCTTCACGGAACTCAGTACGCATGAGAATTATTCTGTTACGGAAATTCTCAGTACCAAAATGGCCGACGCGTTGCAGCAAAATCTTGAGCAAGCCATCGCCAAGAAGCTCACCCTCAGCGTTCACATGTTTCCGGAAAACTGGGACAGTGGTAGTGCCGACCGCGTGGCAGACATCAAACTCTATCCGGACGTTTCTGAGGTGGCGACGAACCAGCGATTTTCTAAGATCGTGAAGCGCGCAATGGACTTCGTCGGCAGCCTGCTATTGATGCTAATTCTGGCCCCGGTCTTGGCGGCCATCGCCATTGCCATCAAGCTAACCTCCAAAGGACCGGTGATCTTCAGGCAGGAACGGCTCGGCCAGTTTGGAAATACCTTCGCGTGCCTGAAGTTTCGGACCATGTTTACGGACAATGATCCAAAAATTCACCGGGAGTATGTCCGCAGTTTTATCGCCGGAAAAGTGAAAGAGATAAACGGAAGTGGAGCCGGAACCGTCGCCTACAAGATCAAGAATGATCCGCGCGTGACACCGGTCGGGCGGTTCTTGCGCCGCATGAGTCTCGATGAGTTTCCGCAGTTCTGGAACGTCCTGCGCGGCGAGATGTCCCTGGTCGGGCCGCGCCCGCCGCTGCGTTATGAGTTTGAAGCCTATGACTTCTGGCATCGCCGCAGAGTGCTCGAAGTGAAGCCTGGCGTGACCGGCTTGTGGCAGGTGGTAGGCCGAAGCCGCACCAGTTTTGACGATATGGTCAGAATGGACCTGCGTTATTGTCAGACGTGGTCGTTGTGGCTAGACCTTAAGATCCTTCTGGCCACACCCATGGCGGTCTTTACCGGCCACGGTGCCTATTGATCTCCGAGGATGACACCGCCCTAGTAAGCCGGGCTTCCCAGCGTCCCTGACTTGATTGAGGTGAACTAGCGATGAATGTCGTGGCTATGTGTATCTACCCTTCCCGAGGTGCCCTATGAGCGATTTGCGGGTGGATCCCGCGTCGATTGGTCTCGGTCAGCGAGCGCAGACCCTATGCTTCCCTCCCGAGGAAGGCAGAAATGATATGGTTCGAGTCGGCGTGATCGGTTACGGTTATTGGGGTCCCAATATCGTTCGGAACTTGCAGGGACAGAAAAACGCGCAGACCGTCATGGTGTGCGACCAAAATCCTGCGGCGCTTGCCCGGGCTCGAAAAGCCCACCCGAGCATCGAAACCGTTTCGAATCCCCTGGACGTCCTCCGTTCACCGGAGATAGATGCGGTCGCAGTCATCACGCCCGTTTGGACGCACTACGAACTGGCCAAGACGGCGCTTGAAAACGGCAAACACGTGTTTATTGAGAAGCCGTTTACCTCCAGTTCCGCGCAAGCGGAAGAACTCATCGATCTGGCGACTCAGAAGAAACTGACCATCATGGTCGACCACACGTTCCTGTTCACCGGCGCCGTTCGCAAGATCCACGAGTTGACAGAAAGCGGGGCCCTGGGCGACCTGTATTATTACGATTCCTTGCGCGTGAATTTGGGGCTATTCCAACATGACGTCAGCGTTATTTGGGATCTTGCGCCGCACGACCTGTCCATCATGGACCACATCATCAGGGCAGAACCTGAAGCAATCGTGGCCACGGGAGAGAAGCACCTGAACGGCGTGGAAGACGTTGCCTTCATGACCATCTACTTCCCGCGAAACGTCATCGCGCACATCAACGTGAACTGGCTTTCGCCGGTGAAAATCCGAACCACGCTGATCGGCGGCCAGAAGAAGATGGTGGTTTGGAACGATCTAGTGGCCGACGAAAAGGTTCGCGTCTATGACCGGGGCGTTCAGATTACTTCTGGCGAGGGAATTCGCGATCTTTTGGTTAGCTACCGCAGCGGCGACATGTGGGCCCCGCAACTCGAGCAACTCGAAGCGCTGCACGTCGAGATGGGATATTTCGCCGAGTGCATCATGAGCAATAAGGTTCCTTTTAATGACGGCCACGCCGGTCTGCGCGTCGTACGGATGCTCGAAGCCGCCGACAAATCCATCCGCAGAAAGGGTGAATTGATCCGCTTGTGAACGAATTCTGCTCGATTGCTCCCGATGTAAAACTCGGACGCGATGTCAAGCTGTCCCGATTCATTAACCTGTACGGATGCCAGATTGGCGATGAGACAAAGATTGGTGCGTTTGTCGAAATTCAGAAAAACGCCTCGGTCGGGCATCGCTGCAAGATCTCGAGTCACACCTTCGTTTGCGAGGGTGTGACAATCGAGGACAACGTGTTCATCGGTCACGGAGTGACCTTCATTAACGACTCCTACCCTCGCGCAACGACTTCGGAGGGAGAACTGCAGACCGAGAAGGACTGGCGGGTGGAGACTACGGTAGTCAAGCGCGGGGCCTCCATCGGGTCCGGGTCCACCATTCTCTCGAACCTGGTCATCGGTGAGAACGCCATCGTGGGCGCCGGCAGCGTCGTCACGCACGATGTACCCGCAAATACGATTGTGGCCGGCAATCCGGCAAAGGTGTTGCGCTCCATTGCGACTGCCTCCGAGGAGAAGCGATGAGTACTACGGCGAAGGTTCAGGTTCCTTTTGTTGATCTGGTCACCATGCACCGGGAACTTGAGGCCGAATTGTTGGCCGTGTGCAAGAAAGTTTTTGAGACCGCGGGCTTCATCGGAGGCCCGGAAGTGGAAGGATTCGAAAAAGAGTTCGCCGAGTTCTGCGGCGCCGCACATTGTGTCGGCGTCAACAGCGGGACCGACGCACTGCTTTTCGCGCTAGCGTCGGCGGGGGTTCAGGCCGGGGACATCGTCGTCACGGTGCCGCACTCGTTCATTGCGACAACAGAAGCCATCAGCCAAGCTGGCGCGCAAGTCCAATTTGTCGATATCGACGCGCAGACCTTTACGATGGACCCGGAAAAACTGCGTCAATACCTTGAGACGTGGTGCGCACTGGATGTTGAGAAAGACCGGTATATTCACAAGAAACTGGGCAAGCCAGTGACGGCGCTGGTGCCGGTGCACCTATACGGGCAAATGGCGGACATGGACCCGATCCTCGAGCTGGCGGAGCGCTACAAACTGATGGTCATTGAGGATGCCTGCCAGGCTCACGGTGCGGAATATTTCTCCAAGAAGCAAAATCGCTGGTTAAAAGCAGGCTCCGTTGGCCGTGCTGCGGCGTTTAGTTTTTACCCTGGCAAGAATCTCGGGGCGTGCGGAGAAGGCGGCGCAATAACGACCAATGACAAGGGGCTTGCGCGGAAAGCGGCGATGCTTCGCGACCACGGACAATCGAAAAAGTATTACCACGATATAGAAGGCTACAACGGGCGGCTAGATTCTCTGCAGGCGGGAATCCTGCGGATCAAGCTTCGTCATCTTTCGGGTTGGAACGAGCAGCGCCGCGCCGCGGCACGGATCTATGATCAACTCCTAGCTCCAATGATCAGCAGTGTGGTTTGCCCGGTCGAGACCAGCTTCTCGAAATCCGTCTATCATCTTTATGTGGTTCGGACACAGTTCCGTAATGAGCTGCAAAAACACCTGACCGATGCCGGCATCGGGACCGGAATCCACTATCCGATTCCCATTCACTTGCAAGCTGCCTATGCCTCGACGGGATGGAAGCGCGGGGATTTCCCCAATACAGAGGCGGCTGCCGATGAAATCTTGTCTCTCCCCATGTTTGCCGGACTGTCCCCGGACCAGCAAAAACTAGTGGCGGAGACGGTTTCTCAGTTCGTCGCCTCTTTCGCCGTCAGTTGAACCTCTCCCGTTCGAGCGAGGCGAGGGAGAAGAGCAACGCGATCGTATCGCTCGCTTTTATGCGCTCGTTGGCAACCCGTCGAGGCTGGAGAATTCCTTTTTTGATTGAAACTCCGTTCGCTCCAGCAAACCCACAAAATTAGGAAGCGCTTGTCGCAACAATACCTTGCCGGAATGGGTGGTTCTGTTCGACGACTGGTCCAAGCCGTTGCGGGACCGAGCGGGCCGGCGGCCTGCCAAACTGCCAGTTGTGGGCCAACCGTCGACATACCCGCGTTGAACGCTCTGGCACTACGTTCGCTTGGCTTCCTGTTTGACGCCAACGAAGGCCTCTTTTGTCGATGCGCCACGACAGTTGACGTTGGCTTTCTTCGAACTAAGACTTCACGAAGACACACCATTATTGCGCTGTTAGGTCTCTACCGGCTTGCAGAGTCTGGAGTGGCTCAGCCTTTTGATCTTGCTTCCATAAGAGACGCCGTCCTCGCGGAGACAAATTGGGTCAGAGGTGTCGGGGATCTTGGAGTGCTGACCTGGTTCACCGCTGAGTTCGTTCCGGACCGGCTCCGGAACCTGTTGAACGAGTTCGATTTCGACCGAGCGCTTGCAACCTGTGTGGATGGACATCAGGCCCGCACCAGGTGGCTGGCCTGGTTTTTGGCGGGCATAGCACACGCGCGCCTTGCCAGCCCTCCCGCCTTACCGGATCTGAGCGACGTGGCCTTGGCCACCTACCGGCTACTTCAGGACAGCCAGGGTGAAAGCGGGGTGTTCGGTCACTACACTTGTCCCGGGTTCCTGCGGCAGGCTTTTGGTTGTCGCTTTGGAACGTTTAGCGATCAAATCCACTCTATTTACGCACTTACTGCGTTTGCCAGAGCGTTTCAGATTGAGGAGCCACTGGCGTCGGCGCTCTGCTGTGCCAACTCGATGTGCGCGCTTCAAGGGGAGATGGGCCAATGGTGGTTCCTTTATGATAAGCAAGCATGTCGCGTCGTGAACCGCTACCCCGTCTGCTCCCTGCACCAGGGCGGAACGGCACCGGTCGGCTTGCTTGCCTTGGGAGAGGCCACGGGCCAGAGCTTTCACGAGCCAATTTATAGGGGTTTGTCTTGGATGACAGGGGCCAATGAACTCGGCAAAGATCTGCGGAGTCTCGAGCGAGGATTGGTCGGGGATTCCATCCAGCCAAAGAGCCGGACAGCCAATTATTGGGAGGCTGTGCTCAGCTTCTTCGGAGTTTCTAGCAAGCCCCAGGCTGATGCACTCAGAGTACGATATGCAGCCAGGCCCGACCACTTTGGCTGGTCGCTTTACGCCTTCGGCAGCCGAGGCTTGCCGAAGGCGGGAGTCAGCCCCAACGTTTGACAGCGGGGTCTGAAGCGCGCACATAGTCGACGCCAGTTGCTCCGAGGCAGCTTCAGCTGCGAATCTTGTGGCAAGGCTTGGAAAAGCTTATTCACCTCCCGTTAACGGAAAAGCAACCCGTCGTTCTTTTAAATTGTTTATTTCTATTTGCTTGGATATGCTGGTGGAGGAAAAGGGGAGGCCGCCGTGGTCCTTTTTGGCGGTAGCCTGTTTGAAACCACCCCGCCAGCCACCTTTCGTGTTCGCAATATGCCCCCAGCATCGCAGTAACACGGACCAACGGCACATAGGCGTCAGAGATGCATCGTGGGGAATAGCTTGAACTACGTCCTGATAACGCCGGCACGAAACGAGGCCGATTTCATTGAATTGACGATCAAATCCGTCCTGGCCCAGACCGTACGTCCCCTTAGGTGGGTGATTGTCAACGACGGGTCCACCGACGCCACCGCTGATATTGTGTCAAACTACACCGGCGTGCATTCCTGGATTGAAATGATCCAAATGCCGGAGCGGCGGGAGCGACATTTTGGCGGTAAGGCCCACGCCGTCGCCGCGGGCCGCCAGCGGGTGGCTGGATTGGAGTTCGACGTCATCGGTAACCTGGATGCCGACGTTTCTTTTGAGCCGGACTATTTTGAGTTTCTCCTAGGTCGGTTCGCGGAGAACCCCAAGCTGGGAGTGGCGGGCACGGCTTTTCAAGAAGGAAACTTGCGATACAACTACGAATTGGTGGGCCTTGAACACGTGTCCGGAATGTGTCAGATGTTCAGGAGAGAGTGCTTTGAAGCTATTGGCGGTTACGCGGTCATAAAATCCGGCGGCATTGATCTGATCGCGGTCTTGAGCGCACGGGCCAAGGGTTGGGAGACTAGGACCTTCGTCGAAAAAAGCTTCATTCATCATCGGACGCAAGGTGGCGCCCTGCATTCGGGTCTTCGCGGCAGGTGGCATATGGGCCGCAAGGACTATCTCTTGGGAAACCACCTCTTGTGGGAATTCTTTCGCAGCATTTATCAAATGCAGTATAAACCCTACGTGATTGGCGGAGTCCTCGTCTTTGCTGCCTATCTGTGGTACGCGCTTCGAGGTTCTGAAAGAACGATGCCCAAGGAACTCATAGCTCTCCGACGTTCAGAACAAATGAGTCGCGTAAAGTTGGTGTTACATCGCAGGCTGCATTTGATTCTTCCTGTATTTTGACGGATGTACTAGTCTTGTGATCACAAATAGCGCGATCATGTAACGAGGACGGGCACGACTGTCTTCACATTAGGCTAAACATGACTGTTGAATTTATCGAGATAGCAATCAAGGGCAGATGGTATACAGTTCCAGCTCTAAATATCGACGGTAGACATCTAGTGGCCAAAGGAAATTGGCTTAAGATTGCTTACGTCAATAACGAACAATGGCTGGAGTCAGAAATCGAGAATCCGGGCCGGTGCATTGAGGCACTGAAGGATCAGCCTCGAGATGGAATACGGGCAGATTTGTTTACATTTTCTCAGAAGTTGCCCGCAACGAAGCCCAAATACTCCTATCCGTCGGAGTGGGACAGTGTGGCCACTGTGCATGTTACAAACTTCAAGGAATGGTGGGAGAGTTTGCCCCAGGAAACGCGAAAGAATGTCCGGAGATCGCAGAAGCGAGGAGTCGTTGTTTCTGTCAAGAAGCCGGATGAAAGATTGATTCAGGATCTCTATGTATTGAACAACGAGTCTGCCGTGCGCCAGGGAAAGGCCTTCACGCATTATGGCAAGACCCTCGCACAGGTGGCCAGAGATCAAATGGACTATCTCGATCGTAGCGACTACATCTGCGCCTATTTCGGGGACGAACTAATTGGAGTCTTGAAGCTCGTCTATAGGGGAGAGGTAGCATCCATACTTACGTTTGTTCCAAAGACGAGTCAGAGCGACAAGAGACCGGCCAACGCCTTAATCGCGAAGGCCGTGGAAATCTGCGACGAGAGAAAAATCTCGTACTTGACGTACGGAATGTTCAATTATGGCAACAAGCATCATACTCCGTTACGCGAATTTAAGATTCGAAACGGATTTAGGGAGGTGCTAGTTCCTCGTTATTACATTCCGCTGACAATGAAAGGAAGTGTTGCCCTGAAACTAAGGGTGCATCAGGGCCTAATAGGGTTACTTCCTCACAGCGTCATTACCGTTTTGGTGGACGCCCGCGCTAAAGTGTATGGAGTCTTTGATCCGGGCCGGTGTAGCTCAAGGTTAGAGCGGCCGAATCGTATTCGGCAGATGGAGCGTTCAACTCCTCCCGCCGGCTCCAATGACACTCAATCCGTAGCTCATCCCTAAGACAGAAAGACATAAACCTAAAATGCCCGGAATAGTTGGCTTTTTCACCCCAAACCCCGGTGCGTGGGCAGAGGCCCAGCTTGCTCGCATGGTTGCAACTATGCTGCACGAATCTTTCTACGTTCCCGGAACGTGGACTGATGAGTCCTTGGGACTGTACGTCGGGTGGGTGGCCCGCAAGAATTCGTTCGCAGATGGCATGCCGCTTCGAAACGAGCGCGGCGATGTTCTGGTCTTTTCTGGCGAGGAATACCCAGAATCGGGAACGGCGCGACGCCTGAAGGAAAAGGGACACGACCTTGAGGAGTCTGGTCCCTCCTATCTGGTCCATCTGTATGAGGAGGACGCCGATTTTTTCAAGAACTTAAATGGCCGCTTTCACGGCTTGTTAGCTGATCGCAGACGCGGCACAGCGACTCTCTTCAACGATAGATTCGGCCTGCAGCGAATCTATTATCACGAGGCCCAAGACACATTTTACTTCTCGGCGGAAGCCAAAGCGATATTGACGGTCCGACCTGAACTTCGCAGTGTCGATCCGAGGGGATTAGGCGAATATATCGCTTGCGGATGCGTCCTGGAGAATCGCACGCTGTTCAGCGGAATTTACGCACTGCCACCTGGATCGGCCTGGACTATTCGGAACGGCAAGTTGGAGAAGAAAGTCTTTTACTTCGAACCGAGGGAATGGGAAGAACAGGAACCGCTTGACGAAGAGAGTTACTACCGCCATCTGCGAGAAGCATTCACCACCAGCTTGCCACGGTATTTCAAGGGCAGAGAGCCAATCGGCGTTTCGCTCACGGGCGGGCTTGATACTCGGATCATCATGGCGTGGCGCAAGGCTGAAGCCGGTTCGTTGCCCTGTTACACCTTTGGCAGCATGTACCGCGAGAATCAAGATGTGCAGCTTGCACGCCGAGTGGCAGAGATCTGCCGCCAGCCCTATCAGGTTGTTACAGTTGATGAGAACGTCTTGGCTCGGTTTCCACACTATGCCGAACGCACCCTTTATTTGACGGACGGTTGCGTGGACACTAGCCGCTCCGCGGATCTCTATAACAACGAGATGGCGCGGCAGATCGCACCCGTGCGAATGGTCGGAACCTTTGGCAGCGAGATTATCCGCGGCGCTGTGATGTTCAAAGCCGTAATGCCTTCCTCCGATGCGTTCCGGCCCGAGGTCCTTGCCCTGGTCACGAAAGCCGCCGAAACCTACCGCAATCAACTGCAGGGCAATCGGACCAGTGTGGTAGCTTTCCGCCAGCCGGCGGCCTATCATTTCGGCGTGCTGGCACTCGAGCAATCACAACTGACACTGCGCTCGCCCTACTTGGATAATCAAATCGTCCGAACCGTCTTCCGGGCACCGAGAGTTGAACAAAGTGAGGACGTGCGATTGCGTCTCATTCGAGACGGTAACTTGGAACTTGCCCGTTTGCGTACAGACCGCGGCCTCGGAGTGTCGAATCCCATCTCTTCGGCGATATTACGTGCCTATTTGGAGTTCACGTTCAAGGCGGAATATGCCTACGACTATGGGATGCCGCAATGGGTCGCCAAGGTGGATCACGTTCTAGCGCCGCTGCATTTGGAGCGTCTTTGGACAGGGCGTCACAAACTCTTTCATTTCCGTTGGTGGTACCGCACCATTCTGGCAAACTACGTCCGGGAAATGCTCCTGGATTCTCGCACCCTCGCGCGTCCGTATCTGGAGCGGAAAGGTGTCGAAGCGATTGTCGGCGGCCATTTGAAGGGCAATCGCAACTACACGACCGCGATTCATCGGCTCCTTTCACTGGAGCTACTGCATCGGGTTTTTTTGGACGCCAGAGGACGTGCTGATTAGTCTTAGCCGCGACTGAGCTTGCTAGAATGAATCCTTTACTTGCCAGCTTAATCTGTGCTTTCGGAATCGCCGGTCTCTTCTATCTTAATCGCGACGATTCGGTCCGCACGTCCAAAGCTCTGTGGCTGCCGGTCATATATTTATGGCTAATTGGATCAAGGCCTGTCTCAGTCTGGTTGGGTATCACACCGCCGAGTGCGGCGAATCTCCAGCTTGAGGGCAGCCCCCTTGACGCGCTTGTTTTTGGGCTTCTCTTAGTCGCTGCCCTGGTTGTCCTCATCTGGCGGGGCAAGCGGACACGTTGTTTCCTCACCGCAAATTGGCCGATACTGATTTACTTCTTCTTTTGCCTCATCAGTGTTACTTGGGCATATTACCCGGGTGTTGCGTTCAAAAAGTGGATTAAGTCCATCGGCGACCTTGTGATGGTTTTGATCATCGTTACAGATGGACAGCCGGTCGCCGCTCTTCGCCGTCTAATCTCTCGCGTTGGCTTCCTTCTGTTGCCCACTTCGGTGCTTTTTATCAAGTATTACGGCGATCTCGGCCGGGGGTACACACCAGACGGGGAGCCAGTGAATTTGGGTGTAACAACAAACAAAAACTCGCTTGGCCTCATTGTGCTGGTCGTTTCCCTGGTCACACTATGGAACGTGCGGTCGCTCCTCACTAATAAGGACGAACCCAATCGAGGCCGGCGCCTGGTGGCTCAGGGCACCCTACTTGCATTTGCCCTGGCGCTACTCGGGATGGCCAACAGCTCAACCTGTATCGCATGCTTTATCCTCGGTGGCGGGCTCATCCTCGCTACAAGCCTGCGCGCGATCAGAAGCCGACCCGCGCGAGTGCACGTACTCTGTTTAACAATTGTTCTTGTCGGGGGAGCCATTTCGCTTTTGGGTGGTCAAGCGGGCGTGATACATGCTTTGGGCAGGGATACAAGTCTTAGCGGGCGAACGGAAATTTGGGCGGCCGTGATCCCCGCAGCACCCAACTCGATCGTCGGGGCTGGATTTGAGAGTTTCTGGATCGGGCCCGACGTCCAGAAAGTATATCGCAGCCTCGAAGGCTGGTGGGACCCTCAACTTATCAACGAAGCTCATAACGGATATATAGAGGTTTACTTGAACTTAGGATGGATCGGCGTTTGTCTGATCGCCCTTCTTCTAATCAGCGGCTATCGGCGTGCCTGCAGGGCCTTTCAGCGCGATCCCGAACTTGGGAGCTTGTTCCTTGCCTACGTAGGAACTTTTGCGATTTATAGCATTACTGAAGCGGGATTCCGTGAGCTGGGAGCATCCTGGATTTTCCTACTCCTGGCTGTAGTCGGTGCGACCGGGGTTTCCGCGGGTCTCTTTCATGTTGCAGAGGATCAGATCACCACATCGCAGATCGCCAGAGCGGGTGGGGGTTTCAAAAACGGGCCTCCCAACCTGCAAAAGGGGTCATCCGGGGCCGCGCAACTCAATCTGAATCAACAGTCTGGACCACAATTGATGAAGCAACGCCAGCTTAGATGAATCCTTGAAGCCTTTCGACAAAAATGGTGCCTTCCAATTTTCTAGGAAAGGCCAGACACTGCGACAAGCTGCAGTCCGTGGTGGCGGCGCCACGCCTCTTGGCCACCGGTTTTTTGCGGGTCTGTCGGGAATAGTTAGAAATGCTGTTTGATTCGCCAGTTTATTTTCTGTTCCTCGCAATAGTTGTCGGAGCGTACTGGCGGCTGAAATGGCGTGCTCAGAATGTACTGCTGCTGGCTGCCAGCTACTTCTTTTACGGATGGTGGGACTGGCGATTTCTGCTACTAATGGTCGGATCGACCGCCATTGACTACGTCATCGCGCGCAAGATCGAGGGCGCATCAAATCCTGCAAAACGCAGAGCGTTGCTGATTGCATCGCTCGTGGTCAATTTTTCGATTCTTGGTTTCTTCAAGTACTTCAACTTCTTCCTGAATTCGTCAGCGCTTGCGTTAGAAGCCCTAGGGTTCCACAACGTTCCGAGAAGTCTTCTCGCGATCATCCTTCCCCCGGGCATCTCTTTTTATACCTTCCAGGAGGTGGCCTACATCGTTGACGTCTATGCCGGAAGAATCCCGGCTGCGAGGCGGTTCGTGGACTATGGATTGTTCGTCAGCTTGTTCCCGCATTTGATTGCTGGGCCGATCCAGCGACCGTCTCACCTGCTCCCCCAGGTCCAAAAGCCACGCGCGTTTCAACCGGCCGCCTTTCGGGATGGTTGCATGCTGATCCTGATGGGCCTGGTGCGCAAAACGGTGATCGCCGATAACTGTGCGCATTTGGCGAATGCGGCCTTTCGTGGACATCTGGGGAACGATGGTTGGGCAACACTGATTGGCGTATACGCCTTCGCCTGGCAAATCTATGGCGACTTCAGCGGTTACAGCGACCTGGCTCGAGGCAGTGCACAACTGCTGGGCTTTCATTTTATGGTCAATTTCCGTCAGCCTTACCTGGCGGTCAGCCTGCAGGATTTTTGGCGTCGCTGGCACATCAGCCTGAGCTCGTGGCTGCGGGATTATCTTTACATTCCTCTCGGCGGCAATCGTGGGAGCGAAGTGAAAACATACCGCAATTTGTTGACGACTATGCTCCTGGGCGGACTGTGGCATGGTGCGAATTGGACTTTCGTAGTGTGGGGAGCGCTCCATGGTTTCGTGCTTTCTATCGAGAGATTCGTGTTTGGGCATCGCAAGAGTCACATTGAACCTCAAGCTCTTGGAAAGCTCGTTCGTCAAATAATCACCTTCCATGTGGTCTGCCTCTCGTGGATATTCTTCCGTGCCGAGAGCCTTTCAGGTGCGTTCGCAATGATTGGAAGTTTAGGGCAGTTCCAATGGTCGCCTGACTACGCGGCTGCCTGGCTTTTTCTGACAATTCTCGGCGGATTCGGACTCATCATGGACCTGCTGTTGGAATACAGTGGCGACGAGTATGTCTTTCAGAGCAAATCACCAATACTTGGCTTTGGAGCTGCGGTCGTAGCGATGATCTCGTTGATCTTTTTTTCAGCGAGTGGAAGTCATGCCTTCATCTATTTCCAGTTCTGACCATTCCCTCGGGCATGCTCGGATGAATCGCTTTACGATCGCGTTGCTTTGTACTGCCTTCGCACTGCTGGTTCTGACCGAGGCTGTTAGTGTAGTGGGCTTCGACCGTACCAGTAAGGTGCAACGGCGCGAATTGTCACAACGACGGACGCTGCTCGCTGTTCGCGACTCCGAACCAAGTAACGATCCGCATATTGCCGTGCTCGGAAATTCGCTGATGCTCGAAGGAGTAGACGTCTCGCTGTTGAGCGCAAAGATAGAGCCCATGTATACCCCGGTTCCGTACTTCGTGCTGGGGACGAATTACTATGACTGGTTCTTCGGTTTGAAGCGCTTGTTCGCGGAAGGCATGCGGCCGCGGTACGTGTTGCTGGGCTTAAGTCCGAACCAGCTAGCCGCGCCGGGTATCCGGGGGGACATTTCGGCGCGCTATCTTTTTCAGCAGTCCGATCTCCTCGACGTCGTGCGAGAGACGCACATGGATGCCACGACGGCCAGCGGGTTTCTCTTGGCTCATTATAGCGAGTATTACAGCACGCGTGAGATTACGCGTGGATTTTTCATGAGCCGCATCCTTCCCAGTGTCGGCGAGTTGTTGCATAGCCGTTTGGGGACCCTTCGCGACCCTGAAATTAAGGAAGCCGTGCTCGGACCTTTGGCGGCCGACCGGCTAACTGCGCTCGATCAATTGTGTCGCGCCAATGGCTCGCACTTTGTGTTCGTAGTACCGCCTTCCTATCAGAAGGGAGCAGAGATTATAAGGCGAGTCGGCCGCGAGCGAGGGGTCACCGTACTTTTGCCTGTGGCAGAGGGTGAGTTTGATGCTAGCTACTACCAAAGCGACGGTATTCATTTGAACGGCAAGGGGTCGCAAGTTTTTACTACTCGTGTCGCTGCCAGTCTGCGCGAGCAGGTCCGGAAGTAAGTGTGCTGGTAAGTAGAGAAGAGGTTAGTCAGGAAATATTCCGCCCGACACGATCAAGTGGAAATTGATGTGTCGAGAGAGATTACGTCTTGAGAATCAGCGTATCCGGGTCAGGTGCAGAGTGAACGCAATTTGAGCTCAATCACGCAAATAATATCGACTTATGCTTCAGTCCGGCCCCTAAAGGCGGTGTTTTCGGTGTCGTTTACGGCGACGGGTAGCTTTAGGACAGAAATATATACATGACCTATAATTCGCGTCGAGCCTCCCGTGCCGCTGATCAAAAATCGCAGAGCGTTCATGTTCTGTGTTGGCCCATAGCGTCCCTGAGCCTGGGATTAAGAACAAAGCCCGAAGATTGCCGCGGTCTATTCCCGATTCGAACCAGTGCTCTCGCCAAGTGGTCAGCAATTGATGTACTAAACTTCTCTAAAGGGAATATAGTTGAAGCCTTTCGATTCTAACGGCGACTTCCTAGGTCTCACCGAAGGGCATGGCCTGCGGCGAGCGGCAATCCAAGGTGCCGGTGCGACCATTGCCGGGCAGGCGGCCAGCTTCGCTGTACAGATCGCGTCCGTAGTCATCTTGGCACGCTTACTCACCCCGGCTGACTTCGGGATCGTGACCATGGTCACCACTTTCAGCCTCCTGTTTCGCAGTTTCGGTCTGAACGGATTCACGGAACTGATTATGCAGCGGGAGAAACTTACACATTCACTGGCAAGCAATCTGTTTTGGCTTAATTTGGGCATCGGAGCGATTCTCACCCTGGCATTCGCTGGTTCAGGTCCCTTGCTGGCGCTTTTCTATCACAACTCGGCCGTCGCTCAAGTTGCTAAGGGCATGTCGCTGACGATCGGGATCGGCTGCCTGGGGTGGATTCACCTGGGGCTGCTGCAGCGAGCCATGCATTTCAGGACAACTGCAATCATTGGCTTCATTGGGCAGCTGCTCTTGGTGATTGTATCCGTTGTCTTGGCCATGGCCGGTTGGCATTATTGGGCACTGGTTTGGGGGAGTGTCACGCAGGTAGTGGTTACAGCGGCGGCGGCTTGGTTATTTTGTCGATGGATTCCGAGTTGGCCGCGTCGCACCTCGGGCACTAGCTCCGCGTTCAAATTCGCGATGAATGTGTATTCGCACTTTGCTTTCACCTACCTGACCTCCAACACCGACAATCTCCTCCTTGGCTGGCGCTATGGCGCTCAGCCACTTGGCTTCTATAAGAAGGCATATGACCTGTTTGTCCTGCCCCAATCGCAATTGTTGTCGCCGATTTCCGCCGTGGCCGTGAGTACGCTTAGCCGTGTTGTCCGGGACCGCGAACAGTTCCAACGTTACTTTCTGCGGACGATATCCGTTCTGGCACTCTTGGGCATGGGGATCGGAACGGATTTTGCCCTGGTGGGAAAGGATATTATTCGTTTTCTTCTTGGGCCTGGCTGGGAAGAGGCTGGTCGAATCTTTTCATTGTTCGGTCCAGGAATCGGAGTCATGTTGCTGTATGGCACGCATGGGTGGATTCATCTTTCGATTGGCCGCCCCGAACGGTGGCTCCGCTGGGCGCTGTTGGAGTTTGGGTGTGTCGTAAGTCTTTTCGCGCTGACTCTACGATGGGGTCCGTCGGGAGTCGCTTTAGCTTGGACAGTTTCGTATTTCCTCCTGATGTTTCCCGGCTTCTGGTATGCCGGGAGGCCAATCGGACTCGGCGTTGGCGCTGTATTGGCCGTCATTTGGAAGTTCTTTGTAGCATCGATTATAGCTGGCTGCGCGACTGCTCTGATCACAAATGCTATGCCGCAACTTGCGATGGCGTTTGGGGTTGCGGGTGCTCTCCTGAGGATGGTTTCAATTTCTTTGATATTTTTCGGGCTGTACTTTGTCGGAGTGATTGCGCTCCACAAAGGGCTTAAGCCCATCAACGAGACCGTTCGCCTACTTCGCGACCTGCTGCCCCAGAATACGGTTAGGGGCGCAGGTGCGCGCGTCATTCCCGCGTCGTGCCCAGAAGCTAACTCTCAAGCAGGCTTTGTCGATTTCTCGGGCAATGACAAATCCAAAGCGTGAAAAGTAAGGGCGAGCGACGGAACCGGTTGCAAGTTAGCTCACACATTTTCAAAAACATTCACTGCTTTGGAAGGTCAATTTGAAGATTACGCCGCCGTCCAATGTGCGCGTGCAAGAGAGTTTTTTTTGCGAGGGAAACTCATGACCCGGTTGCGGATTTTGCTCTTAGCCCCGGACTGTGATCCGGAGCGTATCAGCACTCCTTTGGTTACTTATTGTCATGCGGCAGCACTCGCCCAACTCCATGACGTCAGCTTGGTTATTGGCTCGCCCGTTGAGGACTCCGTGCGACGCGCAGATGCACCCTTTCATACAATCGAGGTGATCCGAATGCCATTGCTCGAGCGAATCTATGCTTGGAGTTTGCGCCGGATCTTTAGATATAACTTCGCAAGCCAGGTATTGACCGCTTTCGGCTATCCATTCTCCCTCGCCTTTGAATGTCGCGCCTGGCTGCAGTTGCGACACCGGATCCATGCGCGCGAGTTCGATATTGTCCTACGCATCCTACCGGCGACAGCAGTTTTGCCCAGTGCTTTTGCCTTTTTCTTGCGAAATGGACCTATACCCCTTGTGATTGGGCCGATTAATGGCGGACTCCCGTTTGTTCAGGGGTTTAGCCAGGCCGAGAACCAGAAAGAATGGATATCCCCCCTAAGGGATTTATATCGATTCCTGCCTTTTGCCCGGTCCACGTACCGCAACGCCGCAGCCGTTATCGCTGCCTCGTCCCAAACGTGCGCTGAGTTTGCCACGTATCGCGATAAACTCTTCTTTGTTCCGGAGAACGGTGTCGACCACTCCCTGTGTTCCGGCGACCTACGCAGTCGGGATCCCAGCGACAAGCTTGAATTCATCTTCGTCGGGGGGTTGATTCCCTGCAAGGCCTGTGATCTCGCGCTGCGCGGAGCTGCTCCCCTTTTGAGAAACGACTTGGCCCGCTTTAGCGTTTTCGGCGATGGCCCGGAGCGGAACCGCCTTGAGCAGCTTGCGAGATCCCTTGGAATTGATCAGGCTGTTTCTTTCTTTGGTTGGGTCAGCCATGCAGAAGTCCTTAAGCGCCTGGGATCCGCCGATGTGCTCGTGTTTCCCTCGGTTCGCGATTTCGGTGCAGGCGTGGTCTTTGAAGCTCTCGCGAGTGGCGCCGTGCCGGTGGTCGCGGACTTCGGAGGGCCCGGAGATATCGTTCATCCAGAAGTGGGGCGCAAGGTGTCTCTGACCAACGAGAGCGATGTGGTATCGCAAATGGAAAAGATTCTGACGGAACTCGCTGGCAATCCGGACCTTCTCAATCGCTTACGGCAACAAGGCATGGCCTACGCGCGGAAACGCCTAACCTGGGAGGCGAAGGCGCAGGACACCACCCGAGTCCTGCATTGGGTCTTGAAGCGAGGTCCAAAGCCAGATCTTCTGCCGCCAAAGGTGCCAGCTGCCAGTAACTCCCGGTGATAGGCGCGCCCAAGAATAGAGCTCGGTATCCTGGTAGACCGGTTACCATGAGGTGCACGACTTCGCCCGCGCGTAACGACTTCGCCTCGAGAAGCGTCTTGACGTTGTGCGGGTATTGGAGTCTTGGACGGGATGTCGCGAAGGCTATTGCTTAGTAGTTCGGCATTTTGTCGACACAGTTGACAACGAATTCTAACATCAAAAACAATCAGGCCCTACGAGCGGGCACTTCGAAAAGTCCAGCTCGAAATGGAAGCCAGGTGCAAATGATCATGCCAACAGATGGCGTTGCCGAGAAGTCTCCTGCCGAGGTTGAGATTCAGAAGCGGACGATACCGAATCTACTTCGGGAAATCGAGGTTGGGTTGCTCACAGGTTGTCAAGACAGGCCCTATGCGTTCGGTCTAGCCATGGCACTTGTCTCGAAAGGCGTGTCTCTGGACATTATAGGCGGAGATGAAATAGATAGCCCTGAGCTGCACGTCACTCGGAATCTCAGATTTCTTAATTTTCGGGGAAAGCAAACGCAGGAAAGCAGATTCGTGGACAAGTTGTGGAGACTCGTGGTCTACTACGCGCGACTTATCCGCTACGCCGCTCGTTCCAGGCCCAGGATTCTGCATATTCTGTGGAACAACAAGATCGAGCTCTTCGACCGCACTCTCTTGATGCTGTACTACAAAATGCTGCGCAAGAAGGTCGTTCTTACAGCTCACAACGTAAATCAAGCAAGGCGCGACGGCAATGACTCGTTTCTCAATCACCTCACTCTTCGGATTCAGTATTTCCTCTGCAATCACATTTTCGTCCACACCAAAAAAATGAAGGAAGAGCTTTGTCAGGATTTTGGGGTTTCCGAAAATAAGGTCACGATCATCCGCCATCCTATCAACAACGCTTTCCCGGATACGGTCTTGGCTCCTGCCGAAGCCAAGCAGGTATTGGGCCTCCGGGAGAATGAAAAGGCCATTCTGTTTTTCGGCAGAATCAGGCCTTACAAAGGCATCGAGTACCTGCTCGCTGCTTTTCGCCTGCTTGTTGGTAAGCACTCTGATTACCGGTTGATTCTCGCTGGCGAACCTAAGAATGGCTCCGAAGCGTATCGGGACGAAATCCAACAGGCGGTGCAGAAAGACTTCACGCCAGGCCAAATCACCCTGAGGATCCAATTCATTCCTGATGAAGAGATGGAACTCTATCTCAAGGCGGCGGATGTATTGGTTCTTCCCTACAAGGAGATCTTCCAGAGCGGCGTGCTCTTCTTGGCGTACAGTTATGGTTTGCCCGTGGTCGCAACGGACGTGGGATCCTTCCGCGAGGAGATTGTCGAAGGCGAAACGGGATTCCTGTGCAGGCCAGGGGACGTCGCGGATTTGGCTGGCACTCTCGAGAGGTATTTCGCAAGCGACCTCTATCGCGGTCTGCGCGCTCGGCGACAAGAGATTCGAGAATACGCGCGCAGGGTGCATTCTTGGGATGCGGTTGCGGAGTTGACGCGGAAAGCCTACGAAGAATCTCTAGAGAGCTAAACGACGTGAAGCCTCTGGTTTCAATTCTCATTCCTGCGTTCAATGCGGAAAACTGGATTGCCGATTGTTTACGCTGTGCAGTCTCCCAGACTTGGTCGCGCAAAGAAATTATCGTTGTTGACGATGGCTCCAAGGATCGGACACTGGTCATTGCCAAACAATTTGAATCCAACTTTCTAAAAGTCTGCACTCAAGAGAATCAGGGTGCTGCTGCGACTCGCAACAACGCATTCGCGATGTGTCAAGGTCACTATGTTCAGTGGCTCGACGCCGACGATCTCATGGCGCCGGATAAGACAGCCAAGCAAATGGAGGCGGTTGAAAAAGGTTGTAGCAAACGCCTCCTGATCTCCGGCGCTTGGGGTCTGTTCATGCACAGGCCCTATCGCGCGGTTTTCCGGTCCAGCCCCTTGTGGCAGGACCTCTCTCGCGCGGAATGGCTCATGCGCAAGATGGAAAACAATGTTTATATGCAAACCGCGACCTGGCTAGTAAGCCGCGAATTGGCAGAAACAGCTGGGCCCTGGGACACGCGCTTGCTGGGCGACGACGATGGTGAGTTTTTCTGCCGCGTGCTTCTGGCCAGCGAGGGCACACGTTTCGTGCCGGAGGCCAAAGTCTATTACCGCCAGGCGGGAGCGGGCAGCCTAAGCTATATTGGATTCTCAAACCGGAAGCTTGAGGCGCAGTGGCTCTCCATGAAGCTGCACATCAAATATCTTCGTTCGCTTCAGGACGACCAGCGGGCGAGAACCGCCTGTGTAACGTACATCCAGAATTGGATGAATAATTTCTACCCCGAAAGACTCGATATATTCCAGGAAGCGGAGGAACTCGCAAAGAACCTCGGGGCGCAGTTAAAAGTTCCGCCCCTCTCATGGAAATACTCCTGGATTGACTCGCTGTTCGGCAGAGCCCAGGCAAAACGGGCTCAAGTGCTTTTGCCCAGACTCAAGTGGTCGGTGATACGAAGTTTGGACAAGCTGCTCTCTCAAATCCGGGGCCGAAAGTTTCCCGAAGGGTGGCGGCTGCCCGCAAACTGATGGGGGTAAGTCAACATTCGCAATCTCGGAGACATATCAAGATAATTTTACGTCATTCAGATCGGGGACCAAAAGGATGATTATTACGCGCACGCCCCTCCGTATCTCCTTTGTTGGGGGTGGGACTGACTATCCGATATGGTATCGCGAGCACGGTGGCGCGGTGCTTTCAACAACCATCGACAAATACTGCTACCTCAACTGCCGATGGTTGCCGCCATTTTTCGAGTACCATAGCCGGATTCTCTATTCGCAAGCGGAAAATGTAGCGGAAAACTCTTCGATCAAACACCCCTCGGTCCGCGCGTGTCTTCAATACTTGGGAATTGAAGAGGGCATTGAAATCCATCACATCGCGGATCTTCCCGCGCGCACCGGCCTAGGTACCAGCTCTGCGTTCACTGTCGGCCTTCTGCTCGGTCTTTATGCCCTCAAGAACCAGATGCGCGACAAAAGTACGCTCACCGCTGACGCAATCTACGTTGAACAGGAGATTCTGAAAGAGGCCGTAGGGGCCCAGGACCAGGTGAGCGCCGCATACGGAGGCCTGAACCGTATCGACTTCCATCCCAACGGTGCGATCGAGGTGAAGCGAGTCCTGGTCGAGCAGTGCAGGCTCGCTGAATTCGAACAGCATTTGGCACTGTACTTCACCGGTTTTTCGCGCATCGCGTCTGATGTAGCGCAAGAACAGATAAAAGAAACTCCAAATCGCGGTAAAGAGCTACGCGCCATGCTGCAAATGGTCCGAGAAGCGGAAGCCATTCTTGCAAATACCCACTGCTCACTCGATGAATTCGGTAGACTTTTGAATGAAAGTTGGCTAATTAAGAAAACCCTTACACAACGCATATCCAATTCTGCAATTGACGAGATCTATGAGGCCGGGCGAAAGGCTGGAGCGCTCGGCGGCAAACTACTGGGCGCGGGCGGGGGCGGGTTCATGCTCTTCTTTGTCCCCCCTGATCGGCGCGCGGCTCTAAAGGCAGCCCTTAAGGGCTTGCTATGCGTTCCCGTTTCGTTTTCAAACCGCGGCAGCGACGTCGTCGTTTACGAGCCCGAGCGAGCTTACGACAAATCACTGGCGATCGACCGGTCCGAAATCTATGCCCAACGCAGTTGACGCCATCATCCTGTGTGGAGGCGCTGGACTTCGCATGAAGAGCGTTACCGGCGATGCTCCCAAATCCCTTGCGTCTATCGGTAAACGCCCGTTTCTTGAAATTCTGCTCAGCCAATTGCGGCGCCACGGATTCGATAAAGCCACTTTGGCGGTTGGGTACAGGAGAGATCTGATTCGTTCCCACTTCGGAAACCAGGCGCAAGGTCTGAAGATACGATACTCGATCGAGTCGAAGCCTTTAGGAACGGGAGGCGCATTGCGAAACGCTGTTGATCTGATGGACTCTGATGTCGCACTGATTTTGAATGGCGACAGCTACACCGATGCGGATCTGCGGTCGTTTTCAAGGGACTACCAAAGCTCAAACATAGATCTGTCGATTTTGGTTGTGCCTGCCGATGGTCGCACGGACTGTGGATTGGTATCAGTGGATGCAGGCGGAAAGGTGCTGGGATTCAAGGAAAAGCAATTCGCACTCGGGAAGGAGTTCGTCAACGCAGGAATATACATGGTGAGCAAACGGCTGCTCAGCGAAATCCCAGCGGATGTTTCGGTTTCGCTCGAAACAGAACTGTTCCCGCGATGGCTCACCGAAGGCAAACATCTTAGGGCCTACCACCATCGTGGCCAGTGCATCGATATTGGCACCCCAGAGCGTTATCGGGACGCGCAAATCATCCTGGGGAACGCTGAAGTAGTCGCGAGTTCATCTTAGCGCTAGGGGCAACTTGCTTGCGTCAATTTTAAGGCGGCAACTTCCTTGCCTCTACTTAAGTAGGTTGAATCTGGCGGACAATGAGTCCACAAGAGAACAAGAGCTTCATGGAAGACAAGGTGCGCGATCGGATGAAGGCTTTAGCCCAATGCTCCGAGAGGAGCATCGAAGTCATTTGGAGACTCAACTCTGCGATTCAGTCTGGCGCATTTCGCGCTACGGGACCCAGTTAGATATCTCAGTTGATTATCGCGGTAAGGTTTGTTGGCGGCTGTATACCTGGAGTAGGATCACGATCAAGCAAATAAACACGCTCATCAAACTGCCGCACGTCAGGGAATTTCATTGTTCCTGTACAGTTAACTCCGGGATTGGAAGAGAGTGCATAACTGACGGTCGTGTTGCTCGAGTTGGTCATCAATATCTCGCCGTTTACTGCGCCAGAAGGAATGCAGGCTGCATTTACACCGCTTGTTTGGAATCCGCCCATCAAGTGACAAGGAGCACTGCCGCCACAATTCCCGGTCGGCAATCCAGATACGGTTAATGTCTCTGTCCCGCTTGACCAGCTCGAGGACGTAATCGTGTAAGAGTTCTGATATGTGGAATCAATCGGAAGGTTCTGCCACGCAACATAAGCTGGGATGTCATAAGCGTAGCCTGAAACGTAAACGCCTCTGCTTTGATCTGGGCCGATTGGCGGAAATGGCTGCGTCTGGGTTGTAGAACACGAAGTCGGAAAGTTAGTCCAAGTCTTGCAAACCCTCCACCAGTTGAATCCAGTCCCGCCATTCATACGAATATTGCAAGGCGAGGCTGCATAAGCCGCAAAATAGAACGAGCAGGGTAGATCCGTGTTGCTCGGCACCGGATTCGAGAAAGACGCGATGGCGTTTACCAGACTAGCAGGTACTTCGCTCGACACGAAACGGACACCGGAATTAGCTGGGGTGTCCGTCGATTGCTGGATAGTGGTTACGTTGCCCCAACGCATTGCCGTCGTCGCAACAAGGGAATCGCCGCCGCAGCAGTGCTGCCCAAACTGAAAGGCCCCATTCCAGTTCGATGTAACCTCGTAGGCATTGACCGGAGCGGCCGAACTCTTGTTGCCAATCACATTGCCAATGGCGTTGTCGAAGCGATGAAAGGCGTCGAATTGCATGCCGCGGGGGTTGATAGTTGAGTACGGAGCGTCCCAGCCGGAGACGAAATTACGGAACCAAGTGTTCAAATGGTCCGTTCCGTGTGTCGCGTCGTCGGTCGTGATACCGACCTCGTTGCCCTCGAATAACCAAAACGCGCTTCCCGCTGCATGGTCGAACAAATTATTCTCGTAATAAGCCGTAAAGGTGTCTCGGCCATAGTTGTAGGCGTAGACGTTCCCAGTGTTTGACCCCATCCCTTCCCACGGCACACTCGAAGCGCTGATGTTGTTCAAGACGAGGTTATCAGAGCCGTGGGTCTGCTCCATCGCAGCCGGATACAGATTATTTAGACTCAAAGCCGTGAAGAAATAATTGTTCATCACTAAACAGTTCTTGCTGGAACTCAATTGGAGTGCAGACAAAACCGTTTCCCCAAGAAAACGCACGCCCTTAACCCATGATGCGTAAGTCGGTCCTTCGGCAACCGCAAAGTTTGCTGTGCTATTGCTGGCATGTATGGTCAAGTCTTCAAGTCCAAGCCCAGATGAAATCGGTCTATTGCCGGCCGCGGATGATGTAGTCCACCTAATGAATGGGCTTCGAGTGCGCGACCAGTTGGGCATGTGGAGACCAGGAGTGAAATTGATCGTATAGGGACCGCTGCCAGTTACGGAAGCGACGTAGACGGCTTGCACCTGATGATTCTGCGGACCTCCTGTACCTTCCCCGTGGACCTGGCATGCTGGGTTTGTGCCGCAGATGTAAAGACCACCGTTGTCTTCAGATGTTCCTGTCGTACAGCCCGAACCGCTGTAACCCGTATCGCACTGGCTCACAAAAATCAGCTGGCCCGAGATTGGAGTTGCGGTGCATCCGGTCACCGTTATCGAGGTTGTGCCAACCGAAAAACCGGAACTCCATGTGCAGGTGTGAGTACTCCATGAGACACCGAATTGAATCGTAGAAGTTCCGTTCAGAGTCAGGGTCGTAGATTGAGGCCCGCTACCTCGCAGTGTGACCCCTCCTCTGCCCGTCGTTTGAGCCGTGGAGTCCCCGCCATTTGCCGCGTACAGAGTGATATTCGCGCTGCTGATGGTGTAATTTCCCGGTGGGATTAAAACGTATGTTCCCGAAGGCGCGGAAACGAGAGCCGCATTAATGCTTGAGGCCGTGACAGTCCCACCAGAGACTGTATTGCACGCCGAAGTGGTGCATTGCGCACGCGTCGGAGGAGTCCAAGGATTTGTGGTAGTTTCTCCGTCCGGCAAGGTAGCAGGCAGTCCCGCATTCGACCAGTTGATTGCGCGGCTAGGTGCCAGAACGCCAGACCACGCTTGCCCGAAACAGGGAGAAGCGAGGAAAACGAAAATGAGGAAAGCTCTCATTAAACAGGACCCATGCTGAGGCGTACCCACCAATCCGAACCACATTATCTGCATCGAGAAAAAGCGATCTTTCACAAAGCTACCCCCCGTCAACTGCTACATTGTTGCTTTGGAGGCAGAGCAGGGTCAACTTGTCCCGAGGGCCAGTATTGGGACAGCTACTACCCCTTGTCATTTTATGCGCTATGGGCCACAACGCAAATACGTAAACGGGTGGTCTTTTGGTAAGAATCTTGTTTGACGCCCTTTCCGTAGGCTCTTGCAAGTGCGACTATTGGTTCGGTGCTCATCAAACCTTAAAAAGGGCCGCCGGACGGGTGAGATTTTACCCTGTAACTCTGTGGCAATGAGAGAACTCGGTCAGGAATGATTGGCCGCGCCAACATCAATTGGAGGCAGGAATGTCCATTGTCCAACGCACACTGACTTTTGTGCGCGGCTTTCTCTTGAGCTACGGTCCTGCGAGGGTGAAAAAGCTCTTTTGGGACCAGGAGTTTTCTAGCACCAAATGGGATTTCATTGACGACACAAAGGGTGACTGCGTGTATGTCTTCCTAGAAACGTACGCGCATGGCGGAGATATCCTTGATCTGGGCTGCGGCCCCGGCAATACGGCGAACGAATTAGCCGAAGCGTCCTATCGTAAGTATGTGGGAGTCGATATTTCGGAGGCGGCCTTGGCCAAGGCAGTAAAGCGCACCAAAGAGAACGGGCGCGAGGGCAAGAATAGCTTCGCGGAATCTGATTTTCTCGGTTATAAGCCGGCGCAAAACTTTGACGTAATCCTTTTTCGGGAGTCCTTGTACCACGTGCCTTTCGGTCAAGTAAAGCCTATCCTTGACAAGTTCTCGAAAAATCTAAAGGACGGCGGTGTATTTGTTGTCAGGCTTTATGCGGGCGATGCCTGCCCGGGAAAGATCAAGTGGCGCGTAAAACGCAAGTTGGATTTGATCAAGCGCGAATTTGACGTCCTGGAGGCTCGCCAATTTGAAACTAGTGGCTACCCAACGGTACTGGTTTTCCGGCCGCTGCTTCGGGTCTGAGCCGGCCAGTCGGGGTAGCCTCCGATGCATACTCAATTCGTCATAACCTTACATGTCAAATATGAAGTCCGCAGCAATGTTGGTAAGCTAACCCTCCTGTTTGTGGTGTGGCCGCGGGGGACCGGAATAACCTTCATAAGTCTTCAGGACAACGGCTGGACGGACTTGGGCGGCCATTGTGAAAGGAAAGTCCATTGAAAATTAGTATCTTTGGATTGGGCTACGTAGGAACCGTGTCTGCCGGGTGCCTTGCCCGAGGCGGTCACGAAGTCATCGGCGTGGACCCGGTTCGTGCCAAAGTCGATCTCATCAACGCGGGTCAATCCCCGATTATCGAGGCCGATATCGGAGAAATCGTCGCTGCTGTCGTCAAATCCGGCCACCTTCGGGCAACGAACGACCAGGATGAAGCTATCCGTCAGACGGAATTATCCTTCGTTTGCGTAGGCACGCCCAGCCAACCCAACGGAAATCTGGATTTGACCTTTATCCGGCGTGTTTGCGAATTGATTGGGAAAGCGCTCAAAAACAAATCCACCCGTCACACTGTCGTCAACCGCAGTACGATTTTACCCGGGACCGTGCATGGGATCGTCATACCTACCCTCGAAGAGTATTCCGGGAAAAAGGCGGGCGCGGGCTTTGGGATCTGCCATAATCCGGAGTTTCTGCGAGAAGGCTCAGCGGTGAAGGATTTCAATTTTCCGCCGAAGACTGTGATCGGAGAGTTCGATGCCGCCAGCGGTGACCTCCTGGCCTCGTTGTACGCGAAGCTGGATGCCCCCCTGATTCGGACCGATTTACAGACGTCGGAAATGGTCAAATACGTTGACAATAGTTGGCATGCCCTCAAGATCGGTTTTGCCAATGAGATTGGTAATCTTTGCAAATCTCTCTCCGTCGATGCACAGGCGGTCATGAATATCTTTTGTCAGGACAAAAAGCTGAACATTTCCCCGGCGTATCTTTCCCCTGGATTTGCTTTCGGGGGTTCGTGCTTGCCCAAAGATCTTCGGGCTCTGGCGTACAAGGCAAAACAGCACGATTTGGAACTGCCGATTTTGAATGGCATTTTGCCGAGCAACGAGTTACAGATTGCCAAAGGGGTTCGGCTCATCACGGAAAGGGGGCACAAGAAGGTCGGCATTTTGGGGTTTAGCTTCAAAGCCGGTACCGACGATCTGCGAGAGAGCCCTATGATTGAGGTCATTGAACGCCTCATTGGCAGGGGTTATGACTTGCGGATCTTTGACAAAAACGTAAACCTGGCCAGTCTTGTCGGTGCCAACCGAGATTATATTCTCAACCATATCCCCCACATTTCGCGATTAATGGTTCGAGGCGTAGACGAGGTTTTGAACCACGCGCAAACGGTGGTAATCGGGAATAACGATGCAGAGTTTCGGTGCATGCCGGATCGACTGCGCGATGGGCAGTGCCTAGTCGATTTTGTGAGGATTACGAATCGAAGGAGCGAAAATGGAAAGTACGAAGGGATTTGTTGGTAGCGAAGTAATTGGGAAGGTGAGTGATAAGGAGTCGAAGGAAGAGATTTTTGAATCGATGAGCCGGCTTACAGGCTGGCTCGAAAGGAATGACTATCGAGGCTACGATACTTTTGACGGTTTGAACGCGAAGTATCTTCGTCCGCTTACCTTCGAAACCAACTTGCTGCGGACCGTACTTCAACAAGGGGTCCGCCGCTTTCCCATCAACACGCGCCCGCTATTAGGCATTGCCAAGAGCCGTTCGAGCAAGGGCATGGGATATCTGGCGAAAGGATTCATGCGTCTCTATCAGGCCACACAAGATCGGGTCTGGGCCGACAGAGCAGAGTTCGCACTGAAGTGGTTGACTGAGAATCAGTCCAAAGGCTACTCGGGGGCTTGCTGGGGAAACCATTTCGACTATCAGTCGAGGAGCATGTATTTGCCAAAAGGTGTGCCCACGATCGTCTGGACATCTCTGATCGGCCACGCCTTTCTGGATGCCTACGATCTCTTCAAAAAGGAACAGTACCTGCAAGTGGCCATCAGCGCCTGCGAGCATATTGTGCGCGATCTCGCCACCTTTGCGGAAGAAGGAGATATCCTCTGCCTCAGCTATATTCCCACTGCAAACAAACAAGTCCACAATTCCAATACCTTGGGCGCCAGCCTGTTGGCCAGGACCTACTCGCACACCGGAAACGCGCAATACCGGTCAGTGGCACAAAAGGCGATGCACTATACCGCGAGTCATCAAAGGGCTGACTGGTCCTGGTACTACGGCGAAGCCGGCAATCTGCATTGGGTCGACAACTTTCATACTGCCTATGTGCTGGACTGCTTCAAATACTACGCCGCAAGCACCGGCGATGACCGCTTTGTGAAAAACATGATGAATGGCTACGCGTATTGGAAGAAAACCTTCTTCTTGCCCGACGGGACTCCCCGATACTATGACCGCAAGACCTTGCCGATCGACATTCAGTGCTCGTCTCAGGCGATCGACACGCTGGTCTTCTTCCATGATGTGGATCCCGGCAATCTCTCCCTTGCGTTGCGCGTTGCCAACTGGACCATCGAACACATGCAGGATCGCACGGGCTATTTCTACTATCGGCGATATTCGTCCTTGCTGGTCAACAAGACTCCCACTCTGCATTGGGGGCAAGCGACCATGCTTTGCGCACTTGCCGGGCTGTATAGACTCCTCTAGAGCAAAGGCCGGTCGTGAAAAAAAAGGTCCTGATTATCGTCGAGAATATTCCCGTTCCTTTCGACAGGCGGGTGTGGAAGGAATCCATTTCCTTGCGAGCAAACGGCTACGAGGTGTCGGTCTTGTGTCCGCGAGGGAAAGGTTACACGCAAGGCCATGAGGTGATCGAAGGGATTCACGTCTATCGCCACCCTATGCCCCACGAGGGGAACGGTGGTCCCTTTGGGTACTTATACGAATATGGTTGTGCCCTGTTCTGGGAATTCCTCTACTCCTGGTGGATCTATTTTCGGCGCGGTTTCGATGTTATCCAAGGCTGCAATCCACCGGACGCCATTTTCCTCGTGGCCTTGCCCTTCAAGCTTCTGGGCGTCAAATACATCTTCGATCATCACGACGCCATCCCGGAGTTGTATCTTTCGAAGTACGGGAAGGAGGACGCGCTCTACAAGATTCAGGTGTGGCTCGAGAAGCTGACCTACCGCGTTGCCGATGTCGTCATGGCCACCAACAACAGCTACAAGGAGCTCGCCACGAGCCGGGGTGGAGTTAGTCCTGAAAACGTGTTTGTTGTCCGCAACGGGCCCGACCCGAAGACCTTCAAGCCCGTCGCTCCGAACCTGACGCTCAAGCAGGGCAAGCCCTATCTGGTCGGCTACGTTGGCAACATGGGGGCTCAAGAGGGCCTCGATATTCTGCTAGATGCGGCGGCATACATCAAGAGCTTGGGGCGCCGCGACCTTCATTTCACTTGTGTCGGCGGTGGGCCGGCTTTGGCGGAACTCCTGCAAGGGGTGAAGGACAAGGGTCTGGAGGACATGGTGAACTTCACGGGAAGGATTCCCGATGAGCAGTTGCTGGAGATTCTCTCAACCGCCGACGTATGCGTAAATCCAGACAAGCCATGTGAAATGAACGATATTTCCACGATGATCAAGATCACCGAGTATATG
>Ga0126381_100001134_pt1 | contig 28907 bp, 16 predicted proteins | sample PanSoiMetPlot_28_FD_96465 | JGI IMG/M metagenome (GOLD analysis project Ga0126381, IMG submission 96465) | Tropical forest soil microbial communities from Panama - MetaG Plot_28 | ecosystem: Environmental > Terrestrial > Soil > Tropical forest > Bulk soil | place: Panama | collected 2016-02-17
GCAATCTGCCGCAGATCCGAAATGTTTAGCACCCTTGGAAACGCGACCCTTCTTCGCTCAGACCTGGTCATCGGTTTTGGCATGCGTCGGCTCCCATGAATTGCGAAATTATGCGTTTGGGCGAATATGCAGCTCTGGTCGCATATTGACTGAGTGGTGATTGTGGGAAAGTCGAATATCGAGACGGCCCAATTTACATGCGAAGCGTTTCAATCAGGGCTGAGAGGGCTGCCGGATGTTGCCGTCGGCTTGGGTAATAGAGGAAGAAGCCTGGAAAGGGTTGACACCAGCTCTCCAGCACACGAACCAGAGCGCCGCTCTCAAGATGCGGCACAACACGTTCATCCGATATGAAAGCCAGGCCGACACCGTCCAGCGCGGCCTGCGTGAGCAGGTTCTCGTCATCGACAGTCAATGGGCCGCTTACAGCAACTGACAGGCACTTTTTGCCCTTTTCGAACTCCCATCTGTATAGACCAGCATCACCGTGCCGAAAATTGATGCATCGATGCTTCAACAGATCACGAGGCGACCTCGGCTTACTATACGACTGGAAATAGTCGGGCGAGCCAACAATCGCCGCTCTGTGATCCGGAGACACGCGCACCGCGATCATGTCCTTTTCGATGTACTCACCGAAGTGAATTCCTGCGTCGAATCCCGAGGCAACGATATCCATGCGACTGTCATTCGTGGTGACATCGAGCACGACGTCAGGGTATTTGCGTGCGAACTCGCCAAGCTTTGGCGCGAGTACGGTGCCGGCAGCAAATCGAGGCACCAGCAGCCGCACACGGCCAGCTGCCTTCTTGCGCAGCCCGGCCACCCGGTCCAAGGCTACGTGAACCTCTGAGAGCGCCGGACGCAAGTGCGCTACGAGCTCTTGACCAGCATCGGTCGGTGCAACGCTTCTCGTGGTCCGCGAGAGCAGCCGCACCCCCACACGCTCCTCGAGGCCGCGCATGGCATGACTCATCGCGGAAGGGGAAACGCCGAGGCGCTTGGCGGCGCGCGTGAAGCTGCGTTCTTCGGCAACCACGACAAATGCAGATAGCGCACTTAGATCGTTTTCGGGCATTTGTGAATTATATTCATAACCGCTTGTCCATAACAGGCTCTTATCATCCCCACCATTTCGTCATAATTTGGAGCTTAAGAAGGCGGGCAAAGGTCCTCTTCAAGCTGGTTCGTACCGCAACGAGGCGATAAAACAATGAACTGCGAAAACTATCGGGTCCGGATGCAGCTTGTCGCCTTCATGGTGCTTTTCGCAGGCGTAAGCGCGCGGGCGCAGGCGACGCAAGATGCCGGCAATATTCCCGAAGCCCCCGCGCCGTCCACCAACTCGATCGAGACATTGAACTACGTCGGAGGCGATACTTCGATGCCGCCATTCTCTGACAGCGCGATTGACGTAAATTCGGAGTTCCGAGAGGCCATGCTCAAGAAGGGGATCGCATTGCGGCTGATCGCGCAGGGGCAGTACGCGCAGAACATGCTGGAGGCGCCGGTGGGAGCCAGTGAGCAGGTGTACGTGGGGCAGCGGGCGTTTAGAGGCGCGATGCTGCAACCGATATTGACCGCTGATCTTCGTCAGCTCCATCTGCGGAATGCGCAACTCTATGTCGGCGGCGTGTGGAACTGGGTGAGTTGGGACCCCGCCGGACCAAAAGCATTTCAGCTTTGGGACCTTTACTTTTACAAGGCTTTTGGCGAAGAACGCGTGGAGATGAAGGCGGGCTATGTGTCGATGAATCTCGATTTCATCGGCCTGTTTGTTGGCGGATCAACCGCCGCCGGAGGGCAGGGCGTGTATGCGGTGCTGCCGTACGAGGCCGGGATGTCCTACTTCCCGCTGACGTCGCCTGGGGCTACGTTGCGGGTTCTGGGACCCAACCATACCTACTTCAAGGCTGGAGCGCAGCGGAGCATTGATCCGAAGGGTGGGCCAACGGAGGTTGCACGCAACAACACCGGCTTCCGGTTCATTCCGCACGGAGACAAACTGCTCCTCATCAATGAAGGCGGCTATCTGCGCGAACCGACTCACGACGCGCATGAAGCGTGGCTGCGCGGAGGTTACATGCACAACACGACGGCTTACAGCAATGTAGCCACCGGCAAAAACGAATCGGGCAACTACTGCGGATACATTCTGATGGATTATCAGCTGCGGAGGTCAAACGACGAACATCCAAATCAGGGATGGTACGTCGGTGGCTCGTGGATGACGGCGCCAGAGTTCTTGAATCCGTACGCGCGATATTACGAAGCGAGGCTCTACAAGGAGGCGCCATTTCAAAACCGTCCGGCCGATCTTTTTTCGGTGGTTGCTTCGCGCACAGGTTATAGCAACCAGTACACCGATAAGCTTGTTGCCGATGGCAAAACAGTATGGCGCGCTGGAACGACGCTGACCGGCAGCTACTCGGCGCGCGTTGTACGAGGGAGCTACCTGAATGTCGGATTGAGCTATGTCAACGGACCTGCAATCACTCCACGGGTTCCGAGCGCGCTAAAATTCCAGGCGTCGTGGACGACATTTTTCTAGAACTCGAAGACTCTGTCGCGCTACTCGCACCTGTGACACATTTCACGCTTCAAAGAAGGAGATTCCCATGCGAGGAACAGTTCTATACGGACCGCGCGACGTGCGCTTTGAAGATCGCGCAGGGCCCAGAGTCGAGAAGCCGACCGACGCCATCATCCGCATCGCAGTTACTGTTTCTGCGGCTCCGACCTGTGGCCGTATCGCGCCATTCAGAAGGTTTCCGAGCCGACGTCGATGGGGCACAAGTACTGTGGATTTGTGGAGGAAGTGGGCAGCGCGGTCATCACCAATCGGCAGGATACATGGAGACCGCTCAGCCTTCAGCTGCCCCAAGGAACGATCTAGAGCCAATCCTCAGGGCGGGGCCGCTGCATCAATAACAGCTGTCGCAATCCCGGTTAGACCAGATAGAGTATTGCCACTCCCAAACTCGTAGGATTTGAATGGAATTGGAGGGGAACGCAAATGGCCACGATTACCGTCAATGGTGCCAAACGAGAGGTTCAGGCACCCGGCGATACACCGCTTCTCTACGTCCTGCGCAACGAGCTTCTGCTTACGGGACCACAGTTCGGCTGTGGACTGGCGCAGTGCGGAGCTTGTTCCGTGCTGATCGACGGTAAGGAAGTGCGTTCGTGCATTACTGCTCTTTCAGAGGTCGGCCATGACCAGGAAATCACCACGCTTGAAGGGCTGCCTGGTCGGTGGGCAAAGCAAAAGGGCCTCCCGGCTGAGGAAGCCAAGAACACACTTCACCCGGTCCAGCAAGCCTGGATCGAGGAACAAACTCCTCAGTGCGGATTCTGCCAGAACGGAATGATGATCAAGGCGACAGAACTGCTGGAAAGCAATCCGAATCCGACTTTAGAGCAAATCAAAGCGGCCTACACCACTTCCGGCGTATCCCCGATTCTGTGCCGCTGCGCAACGTACAAGGCGGTCATTGAGTCCGTGCAGCATGCTGCGGCGATCATGGCGAGAGGAAGGTAAGCGATGGCAACCAGGAATCCCAAGTCGATCGATGTGTTTGGCGCGACTCTCACTCGCCGCCAGTTCGTGAAAACAAGCGGCATCCTTGCCGTGGGCGTCAGCATGGTTGGTACGTCTGCTCTCAGAGCAGAAACGCCCAAAGCTACGGTCGCCAAGAACTCTCTCGACCCCTCTCCGGCTAGTTCCTGGCTAGAGATCCACCCGGACAACACAGTGACGATCCGCACAGGCAAAAACGACTTCGGCCAGGGCTCTGTTTACACTTCGTACCGGCAGATCGTGGCAGAAGAGCTGTCGATGCCCTTTGACGCCATTACCACGGTTGTGACCGGATCCACCGACCAGACGCCCGACGGCGGCGGATCGTTCGGCTTCCTGAACGACGGTACGCCCAATCTTCGCAAGGTAGCTGCGTATACCCACCAGGCACTGCTTGATCTCGCAGCGACAAAACTAGGCGTGGCAAAAGACAAACTCACCGTCAAGGACGGCGTCGTTTCCGGCGGAGGAAAGAGCATCTCCTATGGCGACCTCATCAAAGGCCAGCAGCTGAACCTCACGATTCCCGTTCGGGGAGATCTCACAAACATCATTGGGTTGAACGTCGAAGGCAATCCTCCGATGAAGCCCGTGAGCGAGTACACGGTAATCGGCAAGTCGTTTCCGAGTTCTGCCATTCAGGCGAAGGTGTCCGCCAAGGCGGATTGGGCCACGGATGTGCGCCTGCCCGGAATGCTGCACGGGCGGATGGTGCATCCCAAAACACTGGGCTCTACCCTTGCGTCCGTGGGCAAACTCGACAAAACCAAGTATCCGAATTCGCAAGTCATCGTGAAGGGGAATCTCGTCGGCGTCGTTGCGCCGAGTGAGTGGGAAGCGATTCAAGCTGCACAGCAACTCGCCGGTGACACCAAGTGGACGGATTGGAAGGGACTGCCGGGCAACGCGAAGCTGTACCAGTACCTTAGGAACGAGGCTGACTGGAAATCAACGCCGGTGATGAAGAGCGGCGCGACCAGGGGCGATGCGACGGCCACGCTGGCGTCGGCGAAGAAGAAACTCTCTGCCACATACCAGCTGTCGTATATGAAGCATGCTCCGATTGGCCCAACCATGGCAGTGGGCGATGTGAAGCCCGACGGCATGGTGCATATCCACACGCACAATCAGAATCCGCAGTCTCTGCGAGGCGAAATTGCGAAAATGCTCGGCATAACCATCGACAAGGTCGTCGTGCATATCTATGCCGGGCCGGGACACTACGGAAGATCGAACGGGGGAAATGCCGGAGCTGAAGACGAAGCAGTCATCCTCTCACAGGCCGTGGGCAAGCCCGTGCGTGTACAGTGGATGCGCGCCGACGACATCCAGTGGTCCACGCAATCCCCTGCCTCCTTCTCCGACGTCGAACTGGCGGTGGATGACAAGGGCAAGCTCGCCGCCTACCAGATCGATCACTACATGCCTCCCATGCAGGACGATCGGCCCGTGGGCGCCGTGCTCGCAGGCCTGCCCACCATGCCCGCCCCCGATGTCCACGGCGACTTCGTTACCTCAACCATGAACAACATCTCCGACGAGTGGCTCTATGCCGAGACTGCGAATGTAATAGAACGTGGCCACGGAACCTTTCAGGTAGGCCAGAAAGCATCGCCCCTCGCCGTGGGCTTGCGCGATCACAGCATGCGCACACCCGGGCAGTTCCAGCAGAACTTTCCGCGCGAACTCGCTATCAGTGAAGCCGCCGCGCTTGCCGGAGCAGATGCAATTCAATTTCGTATCGACAATCTCAAAGAGGAGCGCGCTATTGGTGTGCTCAAAGCCGTGCGCGAAGCCTCGGGATGGGACACGCGCCCCTCGCCCGCGTCGGGTGCCACGACGACGGGGAAAAAGGCAGTCCGGGGGCGCGGCGTTTCGCTCATGCTCCGTGATGGAACATACTGGGCGTGTGTGTGCCGCATCGCTGTCACCCCGGAGACCGGAGTTATCAAGGTCGAGAAATGCACCCTAGCGGTCGATCCCGGAGTTGTGATCAACCCGACGCATCTCAAGCGCCAGGTGGAAGGCGGCGCAATGATGGGAATCAGCATTGCACTTCTTGAAGAGGTAGTGATCGATGAGAGCGGCGTTACGCAGGACGACTGGAACAGCTATCCGATCCTGACCATGGCCGATATCCCGGAGATCAAGGTTGAGTTGATTCACAATCCGAAGGTCGGAAAATACGGCGGCGGCTCCGAAGCGGCGAATGCGCTGGCTGCGCCGGCGATCGCGGCTGCATTTCACGATGCAACCGGCAAAGCAATTCGGAGACTCCCGATGAAACCCGCTTATGCGCTCGCCGCTTTGAAAGCGTAGGTGCCGCTGCCCGGATTGACGCTTACGCCACCAAGCTCGTTGGTTCGCGTTTTTGCGTTTTGAACTCTGGCATCAAAGATGATTAGAAGGTCGTATGTGTCGAGTTTTCATCACCGGGAGCACGGATGGGCTCGGATACGCTGCGGCACGAGCCCTCATACAGGAAGGCCACGAAGTGCTTTTGCACTCCCGCTCGCAGGATCGCGCCACTGCCTTCAAGGATCTGGCTCCGCGATCGATTGGAGTTGTCATTGGAGACCTCAGCAGCGCTGTCGAGACGCACAAAATCGCCGAAGAAGTGAACGCCATTGGTCGAATCGACGCGGTGATCCATAACGCAGGCATCTACCGCGTCCCGAGCCGGAGCGCGACGCCAGAAGGTCATGCCAGAACTCTCGCAGTAAACACGTTAGCACCATACATACTCACAGCCCTCATCAAGCGCCCTGGTCGATTGGTTTACCTCAGCAGCGGCATGCATCGCGACGGTACACCTTTGCTCAGCGACATCGATTGGGTGGAGCGGCGCTGGGATCAGACCCGGGCTTATTGTGAAAGCAAGCTCTACATCACAGCGCTCGCATTCGCAGTCGCACGGCTCTGGCCCGATGTCCTCAGCAATGCCGTCGATCCGGGTTGGGTGCCAACCAAGATGGGCGGCACTGGAGCATCAGACGACCTCGAAATGGGACACCTCACCCAGACGTGGCTTGCGGTCAGCAACGATTCCGCAGCCACTGTCAGTGGCGGATACTGGTATCACCGCAAACGGCAGCACCCTGCTCCAGAAGTGTCTGATTCTCTCTTCCAGGAGCAACTCGCGACTACACTCGCCCAATTGACCGGCGTGTCACTCTGCTAGTCAATGCGATCTTTGTATGGAACCGCGTTTCGGATGCCCATTCACGATTCTTCTATAGTTTCTGATCACCAGCATTGAAGCCGGATGATGTGTGGTGGCCCTGGCTTAGTATCTAGGATTTGCGTTTCGACAACTGCCTCGAAATTCCGCTTATCCCGACACGCAGGTTCATTCGACAGTCTGGCACCCAATTTACCGGAAGAGATCAATTCGCTCGCTGCGACGCTTCCCGTGTTGCCCAATCCAGCTTCAATTAACACAGGTACCCCGGTCGTAGAATCATCCATCCTGGCGACGATGGCGTAATCATTCTTCCAGGCAGAGAAGGGAACAGCGAGATCGGTTGTCCAAGCAGCAGCTGTCGGGTGCTCTGAGTCGACGATTGAGGCAATCGGCTGCTTCTCCGATCCTGAACCTGGTGGATTTGCTACTTCAATCCGATATCGCAGGTCTTTGGTCAGTCGCAGGGTCCATTTGTTGTCAATTGCTCCGATAAGGATGACTGGCTGTCTTCGAAAATCTGCCAATGAAGTCTGTTCGGCACCTACCACTCTGAAGGGGACATCTTTCTTGCCAAGAATGCTGGCCATTGTGGAGAGTACCGCGGCGTCGTCCAGTGAAATGATCTGCTTGAAAAGGACAGCATCAACGAAGGTCTGATTGTCCTGCGAAACTGTCGACTTGAGGTGGAGATCATGCGTATCAATGCAGACGAGAACCGAGGCGTTTGCATTTAAAAAAGAACCCCATAAGTCAGGACCTCTTTTGAGTGCTCTCGTCCCCCAAATTCCGAGAATCAAAACCACAAAAACCCCAATGGCTACAACGGACCAATAGACCCATCGTCTGTGAACTCTGGGAGTTGTCGGCGGTTTCTCAGGCTTTGTGACCGTCCCTTGGTTTGGATTCGGAGTAAGGCTGATCGTAGAGGAGGGATCTGGGTCAGCGTTTGGAGGGACCCGAGCCGTTCCAAGATGGCCATTCGTCGAGCCTGAAGGTGTGACCGATGCTGTGATCTCGTTTGTCTTCTTCCCTGTTTTCGAAGGTTGAATTCTGAATTCCGGTATATAGGATCCGCGGGGAAGTTCGATTTGGATCGAGTGAGCATCCGATGACTCTGCATAGAATTGGCCGAGACGTTTCCGGACTTCGTTCGCTGTAACACGCACAATCGAGTCATCGCCGGTTTCGTAATCGTTTGCACGATTGAAGACGCTGATCCCAATTGTTCGTTCCTTCAGCTCTCCGGCATTCCCTGAGAGCGTCTCAAGCACAACATGACTCAGGAACTTCTTGCATCGAGCGCTTTGGACGAAAATCGCAGCCTTCAACATTGATTCAAGTTCGGCTCTGATCGCAGTCTGAATCTCCGGGCTGAGGGAGGCACTCTCAAGGCCGCAGCCATCAGTTTTGTCCGTCGTGCGCAGCATTTTTCCTCTCATGTTCCGACTGGATCTGACAAAAGCATAGCCCGAGTTGCAGCTAGGGCCCTTAACGTAAGACGGACTGTGTATTGATAAATAACAACTTACACTCCAATTGGTCTTAACGTTAAGCCCGCAACCGTTGTGAACCTTGTCTGTCGCACAACTCTACTCCTAGTGTTGTCGCCGTTTCAAACAGAAAATTTTCAATGGAAAACAATTTTCTATTGAAAAAATGCGCCGCTGCGATGGTTCCCCGTACACAGCGGCACGGTATTTCCCCAAGCGAACACAAACCAGAGTAGAGAGATGAATTTCAGGAGGTCGAAAGATGCGAGTTGCCCGTATCGGTGTCTTGTTGTTGATACTGCTTGCATTCGGAAGGACCCTGTTCGCTCAAGCCGGAGCGACGGGAACGATTCTAGGGACCGTGACCGACAGCTCGGGTGCACTTGTGGCCAATGCCAAGATCACAGTCACTAACACGGCAACGAAGGTTGCTTCCCAGACACTCAGCAACAATGCAGGCGATTACAACGTTTCTGCTTTGAACCCCGGAACCTACACGGTGGCTGTGGAGGCAGCAGGTTTCCAGAAGGCAGTGATTGCATCGTTCACCCTAACGGTCAACCAGCACGCTCGCGTCGATTTGACACTGAAGCCCGGTGCAGTTACGGAAACGATTGAGACAGCAGCGCAAGCTGTCTCGCTCGATACCGACACGACCGAACTGGCCAGTCTCGTTAGTCAGCAGCAGGTAGAGGATCTGCCCTTGAATGGCCGCAACTTCATGCAGCTTCTTCTGGTGGGTGCCGGCGCGGTGACGGTGGGCGGAGAACAGGGAACGATGCGGCAGGGCGAAGGCAACGCCATCAGCGTGAATGGCGGCCGTCCTGAGGGCAACAACTACACACTCGATGGCCTGGTAAATACCGATGCAGCGCTCGTTACCCCTGCCGTGATTCTGTCGCAGGATGCGATCCAGGAGTTCAAAGTATCGAGCGGCACCTACTCGGCCGACCAGGGATTCAGTGCTACGCAGATCAACATCGTGAGCAAGGGCGGCACCAACAGCCTTCACGGTTCGGCATTCTGGTTCGACCGCAACGACGCGTTCGACGCCAAGCCGTTTCCCACAGCGTCCGTCCAAGGCGCGACCAATCCAGTGTTGCGCCAGAACCAGTTTGGGTTTGTTGCAGGCGGACCGATTTTTATTCCGAAGGTTTATGACGGACGCAACAAGAGCTTCTTTATGGCCAACTACGAGGGGTGGCGCATCACCAATGGCGTGGTGCAGGGTACGGAGATGCCGAATCCAGCGATCCTGACCGGCGACTTCTCGGCCGAACAATATGTAGCCCCCGCCAGCTCCGGTCTCCCTGGCGGATTGTTGCCGGCTTACGGAACGGCTGACTGTACCAAGCTGCTTTCCTTAAGCGGTAACTGCATGCCCGTCGATCCGACGACCGGACAACCGTTCCTCGGCAACAAGGTTCCTCCTGCTGCACAGACCGGCAACGTCGGCCTTGTAGCGGTGAAGAACGGCTTCTGGCAGGCGCCGACGGTTGCCAATAAGCCTGAGGGTGCGAGCGTGGTCAATTACATCAAGAACATTGGATTTCCGCTGCACCAGAATCAGCAGACGTATCGAGGCGATCAGAGTCTGGGCAAGCTGGGCTCGGTCTTTTTCCGGTACACCGACGCCAACTATACCAACCAGGGCTTCTATAACTCCCAGGATCTGATTCATGGCTACGAAACCTACCAGCAAAGCCAGACGAGCTGGACGGTATCGCATACCGTTAATCTCGGTTCAAGGAGCGTAAACAACTTCCGCTTCGGCCATCTGACGGCGAATGCTCCGCAGGGCGGACCGCAGATCACCTCCGATGCGGTATCGGCCTTGGGCCTGAGTGGTACTTTCACGCATTTTTCGGCGCTCCAGCAGACCTGGCCCAGTGTGGTGTTTAACTCCGGTGGATTCGGTCAGGGCGGCGGTTCGGTGAATGCATACACCGGATCCCAGGGTCCGACCTGGGAGTATGCTGACTCGTTCACAACGGTCCATGGCAGACACACGCTTGGATTCGGTGTCGATTATCGTCGCTGGCGCCTGATCCGCAACCTCGACGACGACTTCTACGGGGACTGGCAGTTCAACGGGGCAACCATCCAGACCAACAGCACGGGCTGCACCACGTCAACGGGCCTCTGCGGAACCGGCAACGCAGTAGCTGACATGCTGCTCGGCTACTACAGCAACGTCGGTGGATTCGTTCCAGGTCCGTTGAGTCCCACCAACACGGCCGGCAACCCTCAGGATCACGTCTTCAGCTACTTCGGACCCTACGCGATGGATGACTGGAAGGTCAGCCCCAAGCTTACGGTGAGCCTCGGATTGCGCTGGGACTATCGTGCTGCCGCCTATGAGGCCTCGAACCACTACTTCTGGCTGGATACGCAGAACGCGCAGGGCGGCCTTTGCTACGCTGACAAGGCGCTTTCAACCGACGGAGTTGCACCGGGTGTCGGTCTGAATGGCGGCCCGATCCTGAGGTACTGCGGAGCGGTTCCACATGCTGGCTCAAAGTCTCCGTGGGCTCCGCGCGTTGGCCTGAATTACCGGCTCACGCCGAAAACTGTGCTTCGTGGTGGGTACGGCATCTTCTATGACTCTGCCGAAGGCCGTGAGATCGACGACTCCTCCGACATCTATCCCTACAGCATCCGCAACGCTCTCAACCCGACAACCAATGCTACGGCACCTAAGCTGAGCAACAACATGTTCCCGGCGTTCTCAAATCTCGGCTCCTTCCCGGTCTCGACGCTCACCTTCATCGCGGTGATCGAATCCGACAACCCGCTCAACCCCTATGTCCAATCCTGGACGGCCGGGGTTCAGCGCGAGCTGGCGAGAAACACCACGCTTGAGGTGAACTACATCGGGACCCACGCACTCCATCTGCTCGACCGGCGCCAGATCGCCCAGCCGAATGCGATCCCGTCCGCAAGCCTGAACTTCTGCCAGCAGCAGTTAAACGGCAAGTACGTCAACCTCGGCGTGGCTCCGTGCAGCAACGCCAGCCGGAGACCATACCCCAACTTCTCCAACATCTACATCAACAGCGACTGGCACGGCTACTCACACTACAACGCCATGAACGTGAAGTTCGAACATCGCGCCGGTGATCTCGCGGCGACTGCCGTCTACACCTGGGCACAGAGCAAGGACGACAAGTCCGCAGCGGCAGGCGTCGGCGCAACCGGCGCGGGCTTTCAGGGCTTCATGGACAACCACCATCCTGAGCTTGACTATGGACCGTCAGACTACGATGTGGACCAGAGATTCGTTGCCAGCTATGTCTACCAACTCCCTGTGGGGCGTGGGAAGAGGATAGCCAACGGCGTCAACCGCGCTGCCGATCTGGTGATCGGCGGCTGGGAGACCACCGGCATCGCCACTTTCCAGGCCGGATTCCCATATAGCATCACAGCCAATGACCTTGGGGGTGTACTTGGCACTTTCTTCCAGCGCGCCGACATGTCCTCTGGCTGCAACATCCACAACAACCTCAATAAGGCGTTCCAGCGTGTCAACTTTGCCTGCTTCAGCCAACCGGCACTGGGTGTGTACGGCAACTCAGCTCGCAACTGGCTCCGCCAGCCGGGAATCAACAACTGGGACATGGGCATCGGAAAGAGCTTTCACATTGCGGAGAGGGTTCAATTCAAACTCAACGGCGACTTCTTCAATGCCTTTAACCACCACCAATATGCGATTGGTACCGGCGCTCTGATCGGCAGTGGATCCGGCGGAGGTAGTTCCATCAGCAATTCCATCACCTCCAGTCAAGCTGGTCAGATCACTGCCGCCTCCGCCTCGCGCATCATCCAGGTCAGCGGGAAATTAACCTTCTAACCGATCGGAAGGGCTTGCCGCCGCGGCACGTCTCGTGGCGGCGAGCCTGCGAAGATAACCGTCATTCTTCTCTTTTGAACCCTGTTCCTGGCAAAAGCTGGAGAAAGGAATACTGTGCCTCCGCTCCTTCATAGTTCGTTGCTCAGTTCAACGCGACGCCAGTTCGTTGCGAAGGGAGCAGCTGCATTGGCCTTTGCCGCCGTGTTTCCGCATGAGAGAGCGTTTGGCCAAGCGGAGAAGTTGGAGTATGTGGATGTCGAGACATCATATGGCCGAATTCGGGGAATCAAAACTGACGGGTTGTCGACATTCAAAGGCATTCCTTATGCAGGATCGGTTTCAAAAGGAAACCGCTTCAAAGCCGCGCCACCGTTGAAGCCATGGACGGGTGTTCGCGACACCCTGAAATCGGGTCCTCCATCCCTGCAGTCGCCCTTGCGACCATACTTCGGGATAAGTGAGGGCATGCCAGCTGAAGATTGCTTGTTTCTCAATGTGTGGACTCCCTCTGCCGATGCGCATAAGCGACCTGTGATGTTCTACAGCCACGGAGGAGGCTTCACCATCGGTTCGGGAGGAGCTCCTTATCAGGACGGTGGGAATTTGGCGAGTACCTGGGATGTCGTGGTTGTAGAAACAAACCATCGGTTGGGTCTGATGGGATTTCTCTACCTTGGTGAGTTTGGGAGTGAAGAGTACGCGACTTCCGGCAATCAGGGGCTTTTGGACATCTGCGATGGCCTCAAGTGGGTTCATGAGAATATCCAGGCGTTTGGCGGTGATCCGAACAATGTCATGATTTTTGGAGAAAGTGGCGGCGGAGCCAAGACCTCCTGTCTTTACGCGATGCCCGCTGCCGCGCCGTTCTTTAATAAGGCGTCGATCGAAAGCGGTCCGGGCATTCGAATGTTTCCTCGCGACATGGCAACCGAGACCACAATGATGGTGCTCAAGCAACTTGGGCTCGAGAAATCTCAGTGGCGAAAATTGCTGGAAATACCCGGGGACCAGCTTCTAGGGGTGCAGGTTGAATTGGGCAAGCGCCCAACCGGCGGCCCGCTGACCATGAATGGCGGAAGGAGGGGCATCGGAGGTGGCGGACGCCCCGGTGGCTTCGGACCGGTTGTGGATGGCTCCATCCTGCCGCATCACCCATTTGACCCGGAAGCACCCGCTATCTCGAAGGACAAGCCCTTGATTATTGGGTACAACCGGGATGAGACGATTTTCTTTTTCATGGAATCGCACAATACCGACGTTTTCAACCTCTCAGAGATATCGCTCAAAGAAAGATTGCAAGCCGAATTTGGCGCCCATGCTGATGAAGTTTTCAATGCTTATCGCATCAGTCGTCCAGAAGCTTCGCCCTCAGATCTCTACATCGCCATCTCCACGGCACGGATGATCGGCTTTGGCTCGGTTACGATTGCGGAACGAAAATACGCGCAACACGGTGCACCAGTCTATGCATACATCTTTACTCACGAATCGAGCCGAATTGTGCCCGGCACGGAACACAAGGTCGGAGCCGCACACGCTCTGGAAATCGCCTACAAGTTCGACCTCATCCGACTTGGCGGAAAAGGCACGGGCGGAGATCCTCAGCAAACGGCCACACGGACGATGATGGACAACGATGCTGAGAGCGTGAAGACGGCCCAGAACATGAGCGAGATGTGGAGCACGTTTGCCCGAACGGGTAAGCCCGTGGCGAAAGGGCAGCCGGAATGGATTCCCTACGACACCGATCGACGTGCAACCATGCTAATCAACGCGGAATGCAGAATCGTAAATGACCCATTTCGGCCTGAAAGAAATGTCTGGGAGAAACTGGAACCGTGAGATCGCTGTGGAGATGCTCGGAAACTGATCGCTCGATGGCTACTCACCTTATGCAGGTTAGAGACGAACGTGTGAGGTGGCTGCGCTCGATCTTAACAGTGCGCTGCTGTTTTCGATTTCCCCTATTTTTCCTTTTCATTATCTCTCTGCCGACACTGGCATCAGAGGCGGATCGCCCTCCGCTGAACGCTCAATTGATTGCAACTCGATGGCCTGCTTTTTGGATTACCAGCCCATCAGTGCCGGCAACATTTCCAGCTGTCTTCTATTTTCGTAAGCAGATTAGTATCTCTGCTGTCCCTCCACATTTTTGGGTACACGTTACTGCCGATAATCGATTTCTGTTGCACGTCAACGGCAAATATGTAGCAGAGGGACCGGCGCGCGGGGACCTGTTTCACTGGCGCTGCGAAACCGTTGATCTTGCTCCTTATCTACAGCCGGAGGAAAACCTGATTGCTGCAATCGTTTGGAACTTCGCTGAGCTCGCGCCCGTCGCACAGATGAGCGATCGCACTGGTTTCCTCATGCAGGGAGACTCTAAGGCAGAAAGCGTCGTGAACACCGGCAGAGAATGGCGCGTGCGACAGGAAAATGGCCGTGCGGCCATCGGTCACAACGGAGTACGCGGGTACTATGCTGCGGGTCCAGCCGAGAGGATCGATGGGCGAATTCTAGACTGGGCATGGGACCAAGCGAACGTGAATTCCTCGATGTGGGAGGAGCCTCGACTCCTAGGATCGGGAGCAACACGGGAAGCTGAAAATTCGGCGAATCATTGGGAACTGATTCAGGACTCGTTGCCGCAGATGGAACACCGGCTCGTAGACGCCGGAGAGACGGTCCGTGCTGAGGGTCTCGCATCCCTTCCGAAGTTTCCTGCGGCACCCCTAGAAGTTCCGGCAAACTCTCGTGTCACGTTACTGCTCGACAACCACATCCTTCAAACCGCCTACCCGGAGTTGACTATCAGCGGTGGACGCGATTCTGAGATCAAGCTGACATACTCGGAAGCCTTGTACGATGCGCAAGGGAAGAAAGGGAATCGCAACGATATAGCTGGACGACACATCGAAGGGATCACGGATCTCTTGATCGCTGACGGCGGTAAAAGCCGCGTATTTCAGCCGCTATGGTGGCGGGCATGGCGGTATCTCCAGGTTGAGATCAATACGAAGTCAGAGCCCCTGAAGCTGGACTCTCTTCGCAGTTGGTTTTCAGCCTATCCGTTCGAAGAAAAGGCAACGATTAAGGGAGATATTCCTGAATTGGATCGAATTTGGGAGACGGGCTGGCGCACTGCCCGCCTGGATGCCCACGAGACCTATATGGATGCTCCGTACTGGGAGCAGTTGCAATATGTAGGCGATGCTCGGATTCAAGCCCTGATCTCTTATGTTGTCGCAGGCGATCCGCGCCTGGCGCGTCAAGCAATCATGAACATCGATAATTCCCGCACTCCGGAGGGCATCACGGAGAGTCGCTATCCGTCTAGCTTGCCTCAGTTCATTCCTCCGTTTTCGCTCTTGTGGGTCAACATGCTCCACGATTACTGGATGTATGCTGATGATCTCCCATTCGTAAAAGAGACACTTCCCCACACCAGGAGTGTCCTCGATTGGTATGCGACTCATCTCCGTCCAGACGGACTGATGGGCAACGTGAAGTGGTGGGAATTTGCAGATTGGACCGCAAAATACAACTTCGGTGTTCCGCCGCAGGGAGTAGATGGTGGATCGACTTTCCTGACGCTGCAGTTTGTCGAGGCACTTCAAGCAGCTGCAGAAATGGAGGGTAAGTACGGCAGCAAAGAGAGGGCAGGAGCTTATCTGTCGATGATCAGAAAAGCGACAGAGGCGCTCAACCGTGAGAATTGGGATGCCCAGCATGGCCTTTACGCTGATACTCCAGCCAAAAGCTCTTGGAGTCAGCAAGCGAACGTCTTGGCCGTCATGCTAGATGTCGCACCGCATGAGGAGCAGAAGCGCATCATCGAGAGGATCCTGGCGGCTAAAGAAAACGAGAGCATTTCAGTTGGAGGAAAAACCGCTCCTCCACTCTCTTCTTTGAGTTACTACTTTCGCTTCTATCTGAGCCGAGCTCTAGATCACGCGGGATTGGGTGATCTGTACACGTCGCAACTCCGCCCCTGGTACGAAATGTTGGACCTGGGCCTAAGTACATGGGCTGAAAAGCAGGAGCCAACTCGCTCTGACTGCCACGCGTGGAGTGCTAGCCCGAATTTCGATCTGCTTACGATTGTCGCTGGAATCCGACCTGGTGCACCGGGCTTCGGCAGGGTTCGAATTGCGCCGCATCTGAAGGGTCTGCATCAGCTTGATGCGTCAATGCCGTTACCGGCCGGAGAAGTCCGCGTTGGCTATCGTGCACGCGAGGGCCACTGGATCGCAACTATAACGTTGCCCTCAGGTCTGAATGGCGAGTTGGTGTGGAGGACCAGCACTCTACCACTACATTCTGGGGAACAAATCATCACTCTCCCCTGAACTCAAAATTATCAGATGTTATTCGACACCCTATCTGAAAGGAATTCTTGGATGAACAGGTGCATTAGTTCTCTGTTTGCGGTTGTGCTCACGGCAATTCCCACGGCCATGGCCCAGACTTCAACCTGGATCCCCGACAAGGCGCACAGTGAGGTTAACTTCTCCATATTGCATATGAGCCTGTCTAACGTGCATGGTCGCTTCGGAAACATCGGCGGTTCCATTGTCCTTGACGACTCAAATATTTCGAAGTCCACCGTAAACGTCACGATAGACCTAAGTACTGTTGATACTGGCGTCTCGGCGCGTGACAACGACCTGAAGGGCGCCAATTTCTTCGATGTCGCGCAGTTCCCGACTGCGAGCTTCGTGAGTACCAGTGTCACAAAATCGGCCAGTGGCCTAATCGTCAATGGCAATCTCACGCTCCACGGAATAACAAAACCTGTGACTCTTGAAGTTGATGGCCCGACGGGTCCTGTGCCCGGAATGGATCACAAGCCGCACTCTGGGTTTTCAGCCAGGGCGACAATCCAACGAACCGACTTTGGAATCGCTGCGAAGGTTCCGAGTGCGGTCGTAGGTGAGGAAGTCAAGTTGACCATTGATCTCGACGTTGCGAAGCAGTGAAGCCGGCCATAAGAGGACCAAGTGCAATAGACATCTAATCTGGAGAATTCTCTTGTTGCTTTTCTTGTTATGAAACGTAGCAGATTTACGAAGCAACAGATTATCGGGATCGTCGAAAGATTCCATGCAGGAGCGAGCGTGGCAGAGCTTTGCGATGAGCATGGAATTAGCGCTTCCACGCTCTACTCATGGAGGTCTCGGTACATTCATATAAAACCTGAGGAAGATAGTGCATTGCATCGAATGCGACGGGAAAATCGCCGGTTGCGTCGAATCATCGCCGGAATGACCGAGGAAGCGGACAGGTTGAAAGGCATGATTCGCGCGAGCCAGTTCAAATTAGCTCAGCCATCAAATGAGGGGATTGCGCACGAAGACGGAACCGGATCCGGTGGATCCGACGTCTTTTAACACCTCCAATTGGTTCACTGTCCCTCGACTGTTTGTTGCGAGATGGGCAGATAACAAATGATGAAGCTCTCGCCTCAAAATCTTGTCTGCAAGCTCAATGTGGAGAGCGGCCATGGGCAAATGACACGTCTGTATATTTTGTATTGAAACTATTGCTCCATTGCACTAATCTGGACGAGCAAAAAGACAGAACCAAGCTAGACGAAAGATTTACCTATGCGCGAGACTGCTACTTCGCTTACCTATCTCACTGATCTTTGGGACGAGCAAGTGGCCGGCACGATGGACGAGCCGGAGCTGCTTCGCTATCGCTCGAACCTGCTTGGCGCCGATCTGCGAATCACCAACTTTGGAGGTGGAAACACGAGTTCAAAAATCATCCAGCGGGATCCGCTGGATGGCGGCGAGCGAAATGTTCTCTGGGTGAAAGGAAGCGGAGGCGATCTGGGCAGCATCAAGAGAAGCGGTTTGGCGACCCTATATCTGGATAAGCTTCTTGCCCTCGAGAGTGTCTATCGAGGAGCCGATTTCGAAGATGAGATAGTCGGTTTGTATCCGCTTTGTACGTTTGGGGTGAATCCTGTCGCTGCATCAATCGACACTCCTTTGCACGGATTTCTGCCGTTCAATCACGTGGATCATCTCCACCCCGACTGGGGTATCGCGCTGGCAGCAAGCGCCAATGGGCTCGAAAAACTTGACGAATTCAATACGCGTTTTGGCCACAGGATCATCTGGGTGCCCTGGCAGCGGCCCGGGTTTGAGCTGGCAATGATGCTGAAGAGAGCTGTCGAAACCAATCCTGGCTGCGACGGCATCGTGCTCGGCGGCCACGGTCTCTTCACCTGGGGACAGACGCAGCGAGATTGCTATCTGAATACGATCACGGTCATCGATCAGCTCGGGCAATTCGTGCTCGAACACATCGAGAGGCGGCGCGGAACGATCTTCGGAGGACCGCGACATTCCACCCGTGCAGACGCGAGAGCGATCTCCACTGAGATTTTTCCGTTTCTGCGCGGCCGGGTCTCTGCGCAAGCACGACTGATCGGGACGTACTGCGACCTCCCGGAGGTACTCGGGTTTGTGAATTCGCAGGATGCGGAGAAGTTTGCTTTTCTCGGCACTAGCTGTCCCGATCATTTCCTCCGGACCAAAGTCCGGCCTCTTTATGTGAATTGGGATCCTTCCAGCGATGTCAGCACCTTGCGGCCGACTATCGACAAGGCTCTCAGCAAGTACCGCAATGACTATTCGGAGTACTACACGAAGTACGCCGACCAACATTCGCCGGCAAAGCGTGATGAGAATCCAACGGTTGTGCTTATTCCAGGTATCGGCCAATTCAGCTTCGGCAGAAACAAGGCGGAATCACGAATCACCGGAGAGTTCTATGTGAACGCAATTCACGTGATGGAGGGTGCCGCCGGGCTCGGATGCAGAAGCGCACGCCCTGACGCCCTGCCCCAGGCTGGTACTGCTGCTAGCACCGATATGTTCCATGTTCAGGACAACTACGTTGCTCTGCCCACGCGGGAGGCGTTCCGCATCGAATACTGGGCTCTTGAAGAAGCCAAGCTGCGCCGCCAACCGCCCGAAAAGGAATTGAGCCGGCAGGTCGCACTCGTTGTTGGTGGCGGCAGCGGAATTGGTCGCGAAGTCGTGAAGATAGCAGCCGAGCGGGGCGCGCACGTTATTGTTGCCGACCTCGTAATCGAAGCGGCAGAGCGGGTGGCGGATGAAGCCCGAAGACTAACCGGAAGAGAGGGGGCGAAATCCACGACCATCGACATTCGAAAACGGGAATCCATCCGGGCGGCCATCGAGACAGTGATCCAGACCTATGGCGGCCTCGATATTCTCGTGAACACGGCTGCACTGTTTCCTTCTTCGTCGACTGGCACCATCTCGGACGAGCAATGGGCGAAGACACTTGAAGTGAACGTTACGGCGAACTTCTATCTTTTGAACGAGATCGCAACTTTGTTTGCCGACCAGGAGTTGGATACTTCTGTTGTCCTGACGAGCAGCGCAAATGCCGTCGTGCCAAAACCCGGCAGCGAGGCATATGACGTGAGCAAGGCTGCTCTGAGCCATCTGATTAGAGAATTCGCGATTTCGATGGCGCCCAGGGTTCGAGTGAATGGGATCAGTCCCGCCACTGTGGTGCAGGGTTCCACGATGTTTCCCCGCGACCGCGTGATAGCCTCGCTCAAAAAGTATGACCTGCAGTTCGAGGAAAGCATGACGGACGAGGAACTGCGAGGCACATTGGGTCAGTTCTATGCGCGACGCACCTTGACCCAGAGGCCCATCGACCCTTCTGATTGCGCCAAGGCGATTCTGTTCCTTGCCGGATCGCAGGCCCAATCGACCTCGGGACATCTCATCCCAGTTGACGGCGGACTCACCGAGGCCTTCCTGCGATAGTCGTGCGCGTGCAGCCTGGGGTAAGTTAGTTGGAAGCGTTATGACCAGTGTCCTTGCCGCCCCTCATCCTTTCTGCGGAGATTTCAATAGGACACTTGTTTGCTTTTTGATGTGCGTTTCCGCTATCATTGCTGAGCCCTAATAGAGAACGTGTGGTGCGATCTCCCGTTTGGTTAGCGAACAAGCATCAAGCATCGACCTGCGTTTGTTAGCCCGGAACAGACCACCTATCAGCCATGGCGAGACCAGAACGAGGCGGAGCTGCGAGTCCAAAATGCGTCGCAATTGACCTTGGCGCCGGGACCGGACGTTTGATCCTGGGAGGGATATCTGACGGATCCTGGAGTCTGCAGGAGATCGGGCGCTTTCGAACGCCGACGATGCATGATGCGAGAAATCGCTATCAGTGCTGGGACACAGACGAGATCTTCAGGCGGATCGAACGGCATCTTGGTGAATTGTCCGCTGCGCACAACTTGGCTAGCGCTGGCGTCGATAGCTGGGGAGTTGACTATATTCTCCTGGACGAGTCACTACGGCCAGTGGGAGTGCCGATTTGCTATCGCGACAAGCGGACTACGGGCGTGATGGAATCCGTCCTGAAGCGCGTGTCACGCCAGGATATCTATCGCAGAACTGGTATTCAGTTCCTCTCCTTCAACACCCTTTACCAACTCGCGGCATGCGTTGAGCAGGAGCCGGGGTGGATGAAGGCTGCGCGTCACTTTCTAATGATTCCCGACTACTTGCACTTCCGGCTTTCGGGGGTCCTTTCGAACGAGTACACGAACGCGACCACAACCCAGGTTTGCGGTCTCTATGGCGATTGGGATGCGGTGCTCATGGACGCGATCGGATTGAAACGACCTCTGATGCAGACTCCGGTTGCGGCGGGCACTGTGCTTGGAGACGGTCACGGAGCTGCGAAGGGCCTGAAAATCATCGCTCCGGCCAGCCACGATACCGGTTCTGCAATCGCGGGAACGCCGTTGCAAAGCCCGGAAGAAGCTTACATCAGTTCAGGCACATGGTCGTTGATGGGAATCGAAAGCATCTCACCGATCGCGACCGAAGATGCTCTGCGGATGAACTTCACGAACGAAGGCGGTCTTGAGCGACGCTTCCGTGTTCTAAAAAACATCATGGGCATGTGGCCTCTGCAGCGAGTATGCGAAGAGCGCAAGATTTCCGATTTTTCAGCGCTTGTCCAGGAAGCGGAGCTAGCGGACTCTTGGCGCTCCATCATCGATGTAAATGATCCTGAGTTCCTGAATCCAGCCTCCATGACTGAGTCAATTCGTACCTTTTGCCGGGACTCAGACCAGCCCGCCCCCGAGACTGTCGGGCAGATTGCGCGCTGCGTGTTCGACAGCCTGGCGCTTTCCTATCGAACGGTCAAAGAACAACTTGAAATTCTGTGCCGACGTAAGCTCACGTGCGTCCGTATCGTGGGAGGCGGCTGCCAAAACAGGCTGTTAAATCAACTCTGTGCAGATGCCTGCGAGTTACCGGTAATCGCCGGTCCGATAGAAGCTTCAGCGTTGGGCAACCTGAGCGCTCAAATGATTTCCTTGGGTGCAATCGAGTCTCTGAAGGCGGCTCGCGCGCTGATCAGAGCGTCATTCCAAATGGATGCGTACTCTCCTCAAACTGCTGTGCCACCACGGGTGCTCGAGTGCTATGAGGGACTTCTTGCAGCCAAGGAAATGAAAGGAGCGCCATGCGCGTGATTGAAGACAAAATTGAAGAGGCTTACGCCTTTGCACGCGAGCGCTTTGCCGAAACCGGAGTCGACACCGACGACGTATTGAATCAGTTGGATGTAGTACCGATCTCGATGCAGTGCTGGCAAGGCGATGACGTGCTCGGCTTCGAAAGTGCGGACGCCAGTCTCACAGGGGGCATCCAGACCACGGGCAACTATCCCGGCCGGGCGCGCAATGCTGGCGAATTGCGCTGCGATCTCGAAATGGCTCTTACCCTCATCCCCGGAGCGAAGCGGGTCAATCTTCACGCGATCTATCTCGAAACCGAAACCCGGGTAGAGCGGGACCAAATCGAGCCACGCCACTTCCAGGGTTGGATCGACTGGGCAAAGCAGCACAAACTTGGACTGGATTTCAACCCGACGTGTTTCTCTCATCCGAAGAGCGCGCTCAATCTAACGCTAAGCCATCCCGACAAGGAGATCCGAAAGTTCTGGATCAATCACTGCATCGCGAGCCGCAGGGTCAGCGAGTACATGGGCGCGCAATTGGGGAATCCGGTTGTGATGAACATCTGGGTTCCTGATGGCTACAAGGATACGCCGGCTGACCGGCTGGAACCGCGCAGACGTTTGATTGCCTCGCTCGACGAGATCCTCGCAGCAACGGAAGGGCGAAACCACAAGGTTGCGGTCGAAGGTAAGCTCTTCGGAATCGGTGCGGAGAGTTACACGGTTGGCTCGAACGAGTTCTACATGGCGTACGCTGCAACTCGCAATACACTGCTCTGCCTCGACGCCGGCCACTTCCACCCGACGGAGAACGTGGCCGACAAGATCTCGACGAGCCTCTGCTTCCTGGATGAAATTCTCCTCCACGTCTCCAGGCCGGTTCGGTGGGACAGCGACCATGTAGTCCTGTTTGATGATGCCACCATTGCCATTGCACTCGAGATCGTGCGCTCGAAGGGACTTGAGAAAGTGAACATCGGGCTGGATTACTTCGACGCCAGCATCAATCGGATCGCCGCGTGGGTCGTCGGAACAAGAAACTTCCGTAAGGCGCTCTTGTTCGCGATGCTCGAGCCGCGCGACGCCTTGATGGAGGCAGAGCTGAGGTTCGACTATACTTCGCGGTTGGCGCTGATGGAAGAGGCCAAATCCTTGCCATGGCCGGCCGTCTGGGAGTACTACTGCATGTCGAGAAACGTGCCGCACACCGGCGAATGGCTGAACAGAATTCGACGATATGAAGAAGATGTGCTGAGCAAACGGAGTTGAACAGCCGTAGCGAGATTCTGTGAGTTTCTCAAACGATTCCGACTGTTCGAGGTTTACCTTTCTGCACCCCAGATCCGCTTAACGAGTCTTGCGAACGGTCGCGTCCCCGTTGTTTGCGCATCTCTAGCCTTCAGAAAGCGTTCACACGCCTGGCAGTGGGACGCTGTATTCTGTTGTGTCACAGTTTCGCTATTGAAATAATTGGTCCAGGAGAGCAACTTGCCGAAAGCCAAAATCAAGAGGCTTTACCTCATCCCCATTCTTTCGAAGGGACTCGATATCCTTGAAGTGCTCGAACAGGTGCACGGGCCCATCAGTCTCGAAGACGTATACAAGAAGACCAAAATCTCGAAGACCAGCGTTTATCGCATTCTCAAGACCTTCGTACATCGGGGATACGTGGCGCAGACCCAGAATGGACTGTACCGGCTGGTTGCCAGGCCGCGGCGCCTCTGCTTTGGGTTCGCGGTGCAGAGCGCGGATCTCCCGTTTTCGCAGGCGGTATCGCGGAGTGTGACAGCTGCGGCGGCGGCTGCGGGCGTCGAGCTTCTAGTGCTTGATAATCGCTTCGACCCAGAGGCTGCTGTCCGCAACGCATTTGAGTTCGCCGAGAAACACGTTGATCTTGTCCTCGAGTTCCAGGCGGAGGAGTCGGTCGGACCGCATGTGGCAAACATCTTTAAGAAAGCGGACATTCCCGTAATTGCGATCGATGTCCCGCACCCGAACGCCACTTATTTCGGTGTGGACAATTTCGAGTGTGGCCTCGAGGCTGGAGCCCTGCTGGCCCAGCATGCACAGCGTCAATGGAAGGGCAAAGCCGATTGGGTTCTCGGCGTGGGCTTTGACGAGGCGGGCAGTTTTGTGCAGAGCAGGATCATCGGTGCGTTCGAGGCTGTAAAGCAGCGCCTGCGGAACTTGCCGCCAGAACGCTTTGTGCAGATCGATGGGCGCGGGTCGCGCAATCCAAGCCGCCTTGCCGTAGGGAAGTTTCTGCAAAGCAATCCGGGAAGCCAGCGAATCCTCGTGGCGGCTGCCACCGACTCAAGCGCACTTGGCGTGCTAGACGCTGCGCGCCAGAGCGGCCGCGAGCACGACATTTCTGTCGTGGGTCAGGATTGCATTCCCGATGCGCTCGAAGAAATGCGTTCTGGACAGAGTGCGCTTATCGGAAGCATCTCGCATGAAGCAGAGACATATGGCCCGCGGCTAATTCAACTCGGAATCTCGATGCTTCGCGGCTACGCTGTTCCTCCGTACAACTATGTCCGCCACAAGGTCGTCACACCAGAGACGCTAAACGGGGACTCCGAGAGCAAATAGATCGTCTGCAAGAGCGGCATACTTCGCTCAGTGCAGCTTAACTTGGCTCACGAGTTCAGCGTCTCTCGTTATCGAATACACCGAAACCGGACCAAGTAGACCTGAAGGCAGCAATGGTGAGTCTGCCCGGTAAGGTTGCACGTCGGCGAAGGTTATATGGGTTGCGCCGGGCTGCTCGTCCCCGATCAGCCGGTTAACCCACGAGTTCGTCACCTTCAGTACCAACTCGTTCGAACCAATCTTCAGGGCCGAAGTGATGTTGATGCGATACGGTGCGTGCCACAGGGTTCCAAGCGGCTTCCCGTTGACAGAGACTTCAGCGAGGTTTTTCACGTCACCGAGGTCAACCCACACTTGCGGATGCTTCGTGAGCCATGCTGCTGAAACGTCGAATACCTTCGTATAGGTGCCGGTCCCAGAGAAGTACTTCAAACCAGCATCCGAGTTCTCGCTCCACGACGCAAGCTTGTCGAGCCTCAGAGCGTCCGGAGCGCCGCGGCCGCTCTGGAAAGCGACCTTCCATGGGCCATCAAGCGTCGCAAGTTCCTTCTTTTCTCCGGCCGGCACGTTGCGGGTAGTCGCCATTGTTGTTCTTCTGAAAACTACGAAGACACTACCCCAAGGTTCGAGTTCGAGAGGAACCGTTGTACGTCCTCCCGCGATCTTGAAGCTCGCAGGCTCGGTTTCTCCGGTTTCCGGATGCCAGAGCTCCGCTTCCTTTCCAGATACCCGAAATATCGCATTGACAAGGTGTCCGTACTCTCCCCGGTTGGCAACGAAATAGAGATCGCCATCGCTTAAGCGTCTGTGCACGAACTCGAGACGTGTATGCTGCTCCGACTTTGAGTACTCAAAGTCAGGAGCGACGCTCATTGCATGGAATACGTTTCCCAGGCTCTGCCCAGCGTAGACCCTCCCCTTGCCTACACTGTGCGTGCCCGATCCGTCGCCGAATAGTTCATCGCCAATCCTTTTGAATTCTGCCTGATCATCCGCAAGGCTGGGATCGTCCAGGGGTTTCGGTCCGGCGACCGTCGCGCCTTGTACTACAAGATCATGGATCGCGCGCAGCACTGCCAGTGACATGTGTCTGCTGTAAGGATCGAGACCGAGTAGCCGATAACGCATGCCACTCCTGGTTTCAATCCGACCGTCGACGACTTTCAACTCATGAATGAGCGCGTCGGCATTGACGTAATCGAAGCCATAACCGGCGGGGACATCAGGTGCCTTCTCGTCGAAGATTGCCGTTAGATTTGAATCTTCACCATAGAAGTAGATTAGGTCGGCACCAAATTTGCCCTGCTGCAGAAGGAAGCTTGTTCGAGATAGGTAATCGACCCATACACCGGCCTGTTCCGCCCAGGTTTCGTTGCGGTTGAACCATTGTCCAAAAGGTCCTAATGTCATACCCGGAGCCTTGCCAACTAGCGGTTGGTGTGCCGACTCGTGAATGACGAACCGGTTGATACCGTTGAGGAATTCCTGGTCGGCCGTTGGTTTGAGTGTCGCGGGAGACCAGGCCCATGGAGCCGCAGCGGCAGTCATGGATTCAGCAGCTGCAATGTTCTGTCCGTAAATGTGAGCTACCGATGCCGATTCACGATCGTCGGCGTTATAGCCGAATAGTTCATCGTTCATGTCGGGTCTCTGCGTCCACATCGCACTCATCGGGACTTCATTGAACTTTTTTACCTCCATGCCATCGGCAATGAAGGCACGCCGCTCTTCGTGCGATTCGCCATAATGCCCCATCTTCCATTCATGAAGTGTGTCTTCGAGCTGCCCGTAATGCTCAGTGGCGATCAGATCGGAGATTGTCTTTCGAAAATCCCAAAGGAAGCGGTCGCTAGCTTCGGAGCTTTCTACTACTTGACCGGTGAGCACAGGTAGCCATGGCGTTGGATCGTACCCGCGCAACTTTTTGAACTGTACAAGCATGTTGTCCGTCCAGTTCTGTGAACCTGCCTCCCAACTGTCGTTGATGACATAGTGAATGCCGTTCTTGCCCATCAGTTCGGGGCCGACCGTCTCCTTGTAACTCTCAAGGTATTTCTCGAAGTACTCCTTCACATATCGGCGATCCAGCTTATCTACTTCAAGGCCGGTCGCTTCGGGTGTCGCGGGGTGATTTGTAATTCCGAGCAGGGAATATCCGAGCCTTACGATTACCCAATCTCCTGGCGGGGGTGTCCAGTCGAGCTTTCCATCCGCGCTCATCTTCGACGTAAGGTCTACGACATCGGACTTCGCGACCGCCTCATCGACACCTGCATGCGGAGTGGCAAGACGGTAGAGGTCGTCCCTGGTGACGAATGCGGCTTTGTCCTCAAATTGATTTACTCTCGCCCCGGCACCCAGCACCAGCTCCGCGATCCCGTAGGTTTTCGCTGGAGGCGGCAGTCTAAAGCCAAAGGAAGTCGGATCAAGTCCCACCGCCCAGGCCGGGATGCGTGGCGGAGCCCCCCGCTTGAAGGTCACGCGGAAGTACTTCGCTGTCACTGAAGGGAAAGAGACTGTATGCTCCACAGAATTGCCGCTTTCGAGTTTCGCTACGAAATGCCAATTCTGGCCATCATCACTCGATTCCAGAGCTTTATCTGGAGCGGCCAGATGAAACGCCAAACCTTCAATCCAGCCCGGATCCTTCATCACTATCGTGACGGAGCGAAGGGTTTGGGCTTGCGGGAACTCGTACTGTATCCACGAACTCTGTCCTTCCGCGGCAATCGGAATGTATGTTGTGTTCTCAAGGTCGCCATCCGACAGCATGGCCGCATTGAGTCCGTCACCGTTCGACGTAATCTTCGCCTGGAGCAGTTGCGCGGTTTGATCAACTCGAGATTTCTTATAAGCAAAGACCACTGCATCTGCATAAAACTCGGGGATCCTTCTTTCGCTTTGAGTCCCGAGCGATTCACGGATTCCGATGTTCTGAAAAGCTCCTGTTTTGGTGGGCGGATGCTTGAGAACTCCGCTGAATGGCTTTCCACCCTCTACCGGCGTCTCGCTCCACACGTACTTCTTCATCCCCTCCGAGGGCGGAACCCACGGACCCCCGGTCTCGCTCCAACCTGGCGAGCCCGCGATCGCCATTTCCATCCCGTACTGGTTGCCCAGCATGATGGCGTACTTGAAGGCGTCCTTCCACTCGGGCGTCATGTATGCCAGGCGATGATCGACCACCTGGGGCGTCTGCAACGCTGCATCGAAGTTCTGGAACCCAGCTAGTCCGATCTGATGCATCCAGTCCAGATCCAGCTTGATGCCTTCTTTGGTGATGTTTCCGTTCATCCAGTGCCACCATACCCGGGGTCGGGCGTTCTGGGGTGGGTTTTGGAAGCCGCTCTTCAGCGGATCAGTCCCGGATTTCTCCTGTGCGCTGCCAGCTATTGCGGCCAAAAACAGGGAAATTGCAGCAAATTTGAGGGTGTGGCGGTTCATTGCCTCTCCTTTCGCGCGTTGCAGCGCGAGTTTGAGCGCCAACAGCAACGAAAACTTGTTATTTCGGGGCGGAAAAAACCTGAACTGAAATGCGGATTGCACTTTAGCAGGAAACCATCACTATTCGGAAGAGAAAAAAATTCCCATTTGAATTATTTGTTCGAAGAATAAGATCCTGGAGACTTTGTTTGAGGATAAACTCACGTCATGATCAGCTATCGTCTTCAAGCAGGATGCCTCGCAGCTCTATTCTGCGCATTGGTGCTGTCCACATTTGCGCAATCCAGCGACAACGCCGCAGCCGAAGTCGCCGCGGAGGGTCAGCAGGCCATAGCTCAAGGCCGAATGCTCGATGCTAAAGCACAATTTGAGAAACTTGCACGCATGCAACCGGCCGTCGCGGAGGTTCACGCGACATTAGCCGCAGTCTGCTTCAAGATCAAGGAATACGATGAGGCTGTAAGTGAAGTCGAGAAGGCGCAAAAGCTCAAGCCGGGTCTGGCGAGGGTAGATAGCTTGTTGGGACTTTCGCTCTCGGAGCTTGGACGTTTCGATGAAGCGTTACCGAAGCTGGAGAAAGGTTTTAAACAAACGTCGGACTCTATTACACGCAGATTGTGCGGACTTCAGTTGCTGCGCGCCTATAGCAATCTAGGACGGGAAAGAGATGCAATACAAACAGCATTGGAATTGAACACGCTCTATTCCGATGATCCCGAAGTTCTCTATCACACGGGCCGGATTTACGGGAATTACGCGTATATCACAATGGAAAGACTCCAGAAGGTTGCGCCGAATTCGGTCTGGATGTTGCAGGCTCGTGGAGAGGCAAACGAGAGCCAGAAGAGTTATGAAGCAGCGATTGACGCTTTCAATCACGTGCTAAGTCTTGACCCACGTCGCTCCGGCATTCACTACCGGATGGGACGGATTTATCTAACGCGATTCACGGAGAATCAGGATCCGAAGGATCGCAGTGCTGCTGAGAGAGAGTTTAATGCCGAACTCGAGGTGGATCCGCGGAACGGAAATGCAGCTTACGAATTGGCATATATCGCAGCACAGGCGGGAGACCGCGAGAGCGCTCGCCAGGGATTTGAGGCGGTAGTGCAGCGTTTTCCAGACTTCGAGGAGGCGCTGGTTGGGCTTGGTGGCGTGCTGCTCGACGGCCAATCTCCCCAAGATGCCGTTGCTGCACTCAAACGTGCAACGACAATTCGGCCGAAGGAC
>Ga0126381_100001135_pt1 | contig 28907 bp, 22 predicted proteins | sample PanSoiMetPlot_28_FD_96465 | JGI IMG/M metagenome (GOLD analysis project Ga0126381, IMG submission 96465) | Tropical forest soil microbial communities from Panama - MetaG Plot_28 | ecosystem: Environmental > Terrestrial > Soil > Tropical forest > Bulk soil | place: Panama | collected 2016-02-17
GCTTCGCCTTTGCCGAAGGGCTTGAAACCAAGGGTAACGAGCGCAAGAAGACCGGCAGCTACTACACGCCCGACAGCCTCGTGCAAGCGCTGCTCGACAGCGCGCTAGATCCGGTACTCGACCGCGTGCAAAACGAGACCGAAGACGCTCCCACCGCGCTCCTCGGCCTCTCTGTCATCGATCCGGCCTGCGGCTCCGGACACTTTCTGCTCGCCGCTGCTCGGCGCATCGCCACGCGCATCGCGCGCTTGCGCACCGGGGGCGTGCCATCGGCGGCGGACTACCGTCACGCCCTCCGTGATGTGGTCCGTTCTTGCATCCACGGAGTCGACCGCAACCCCATGGCAATCGAGTTGGCCCGCGTCGCGCTCTGGATCGAGACCGTGGAGCCCGGTAAGCCGCTCGGCTTTCTCGATGCCAACCTGCGCGTGGGCGACTCGCTGCTGGGCATCTTCGATCTTGACGCGCTGCGCAAGGGAATCCCCGACGCCGCTTACAAGCCGCTCACCGGCGACGACAAGGCGACCGCGAACGATTTCCTCAAGCGTAACCGTAGCGACAAGGGCGTAACGCAGGACATCTTCGACTTCACCGGCGGCGGCACGCGGCTTCGCAAGGTCACGCTTCCTGACCTCGCCGCGTCTCTACGCGCGGTGCGCCAGTTGCCCGAGGAAACCGTCGATCAGGTCGAGGCCAAGCGTGCCCGGTATCACGCCACGCATTCTGACGTACACCTTACCAATCTCGAACAGGCAGCGGACCTCTATATAGCGTGCTTTCTCACGCCCAAGACAAAGGCAATCTCGCTCGATCTGCACAACTCGACGGTGCCCACAACGGACGACGTGTGGAAGGCCATGCGCGGTAGCACCGTTTACGGGCCGCGCCTCGGTGCCGCGCGGGAGCTGGCCACAAAGGCGCGCGCTTTCCACTGGCCGCTGGAGTTCCCCGACGTGATGGCTGCAGGCGGATTCGATGTGGTCCTGGGCAATCCGCCGTGGGAGCGAATCAAGATTCAGGAGCAGGAATTCTTTGCCTCACGTAATCCGGAAATCGCTGAAGCGCCGAACAAAGCGGCGCGGGGACGCATGATTCAGCAGTTAAAGGATGCAGCGGCCGGAAGCCGTGAGAGGATTCTCTACGACGAATTTGAGCTGGCCAAGAGAATCGCCGAAACATCGTCCGAGTTTGCCCGCGTCAAGGCCAAAGATAGTGGACGTTTCCCACTCACGGGTCACGGTGATGTAAACACCTATGCGCTCTTTGCCGAGTTGAGCGCCCAATTGAAGCATGGTCGCGGTTCCGCGGGAGTCGTCGTCCCAACTGGTATTTGCTTCGACAAAACCAATAGTCCGTTCTTTAATGCGATGCTTCATGGAAGCGAGTTGCAGAGAGTCGTGAGCTTTTATGAGGTTCGCCAATGGTTTGTGGACACAGATGACCGAAAGCCATTTTGCCTGCTTGCCATCGGAACGACGACTGATTTGCCGCGTTTCATATTTGACGTAAAGGAGCTAGGCGAACTCCTCCTTCCTGCTCGCTGGATAAGTCTTACGCCGGAACTCATTTCGCTGATCAATCCGGATACCAATACCGCCCCGGTTTGCTTGACCAAGGCGGACCTTGAGCTGACCGGCAAAATCTACCGTTCAGTCCCGCCCATGGTGTCGAATGATCGGTCTTGGTCTTTCGACTTTATGGCGATGTTTCATATGGCGAACGCTAGTCACCTATTTGCTACGAGCGAGGATTTCAACCAGAAGGGTCTTGAATGCAGAGACTATTCTCCATTGATCGAAGCAAAGATGACTCACATCTACGATCATCGCTGGAACACGTATTCTCAGAACGGCAAGCTCCGAGCTAGCACCTTGGACGAGCATCGGAATCCGAGCTACGAAAATACGCCACATTATTGGGTCGCCAAGAGTGAAGTTGAGGCAAAACTAGTCGAGAAGCAATGGTCGCGAGAGTGGTTGCTCGGATGGAGGGATATCGTAGGTTCAGAGGGACGGACGCTGATCCCAACCGTCGTTCCGAGATATGCCGTCAACGACAAACTCCTACTTCTTCTTCCGCAGTGCCCCAGCAAGGAAGTTGCCGCGCTCTATGCATGTTTAGCTTCGATGACATGCGACTACATCGCGAAGCAGAAGGTTGGAGGATCGTCTCTTAAGAACTACGTGATGGAGCAACTTGCTGTCTTGCCTGAGGCCGCTTTCGGAGAACATGAACTGGACTTCATCGTACCTCGTGTTCTTGAACTCACATACACAAGCCACTCGATGGCCGCTTTCGCCCGCGATCTCGGCTATGACGGCCCCCCGTTCGCGTGGGATGAAGACCGCCGCGCGCTGCTTCGCGCCGAGCTTGATGCCTGGTATGCCCGTGTCTACGGCCTTACGCGCGACGAGCTGCGCTACATCCTCGATCCCGCCGACGTGATGGGCGCCGATTATCCTTCTGAAACGTTCCGCGTGCTCAAGAACAACGAGATGAAGCAGCATAAGGAGTACCGCACTCAGCGCCTTGTGCTGGAGGCTTGGGACCGCATTGAACGCGGCGACCTGCCCTGTCCCGCGCCGTACCGCAAGCCGGAGCCTGCCGCGGTCGCTGGGGTAAACCCGCTCCTCGGCGCAGGTCCGCTCTTCGAGGTTCCCGAGGCCGCTCCTGCTGCGCCTCCAATATATGTCCCGCCGTCTATGCTTCCGGACGGTGCCTGGGCTATGCCGGCATACAACAGCATTTCGGTTCAGCTTCAACTCGCAGCGGTACTCAAGAAGCTGCCAGGACCAACAGCGGCAGGCAAGGTTCGCTTGGCTGCCCTCTATGCGCTGCGCCCAGACTATTTGACACCCCAGCTTTCGGGCGTTGACCGCAACGATTGGCAGCGCCTCGTGGGGAATAGCTCCCGCGCCTCAGACGCGGTAAATGTGATTAGGTTTGTACCTCGCGTCAGCATTGAGTGGCGTGATGCTTACACGCAGTTGCGGGGCATGCGTGCGCTTGTAGAAGACTCTGACAATGACACTTGGGCTCCAGGTTCGGCTGTTCAAGATTTTATGACGGAAGGCGGGCCAGACGGACGCGCTGGATTCGTGTTGAAGATGTTGGAGGGAATGGAGATTGAGAAATCGATAGCCGTACTTTCAACAGACGTCCAGGCCTGGGTGAAAGGGTATGCCGCCTGAATTGTTCCCGCGTCCGGCGTTCTCACTGACGCCGGAGCCGGGACGTATAGGCCCCAAACTGTGGGTCCGACGTGTGGTGATTTGGCGAGAACCCAACATGGTTCTCCAGGATGTCGCGCTACGGCCCGGATTCAATATCGTCTGGTCACCCGATTCGCAAGGACCCAACTCTCCGATTGGTCATGGAGGTGGCAAGACGACATTTTGCCGACTACTCCGCTTTTGCCTTGGCGAAGATTCCTTTGCACCCGACGATCTGCGCCATCGCATTGGCGAGGTCTTTCCTAAAGGATGGGTTGGCGCGGAGATTGTCCTCGATGGCGAAGTATGGACTGTTCTACGGTCGCTTGGGCGACGCCGAGACATCGTTCAGGCCGGCGGCTCTCTCGACGACGCCTTTTCGGAGGAGCGCAATGTCACCGGAATGGCTTCGCTCATCGAGGCATTTACTCGTTCCTGCATGGGCAATTCCCCAAAGCTAATGCCGAGTAGTATTGGCTCGGATGGTGCGTGGAGGGCCTTACTTGCATGGATCACGAGAGACCAGGAATGTCGCTTCAGTCATGTCCTGAATTGGAGATCGTCCGATAGCGATTCTTCTTCTCCTGTAGTGAATCGATCCGCTGAAGACAAGCTGCTGGTTGTTCGCGCGGCAATTCGTGGCCTTTCGCGCAATGAGGTAGCGGCCTTACAGGAGGAGGACCGCCAGAAAAAGAATGTCGCCGGGAAGAAGAATCATCTAGGTCGCCTCGAATGGCAGGTCGGAGGCCTTCGCAAGAGCCTGACGGCCGCACTCAAGAGGCATGATACGTTGCCCCAGGGTACGCCAATCGACATCGCACTATTAAAGAAGGCTGCCGCGGATCAACTCTCCAAGCTTCTCAAGTTGCCGGAAGGTGTTGATTCGGCAGATGTGGAAAAGGCTCGTCACGATAGAGACTTGGCAAAGGAGGAATCTAACCGGGCTCAAGGTGAAGTGAAATCTGTTTGTGATCAGATTTCCACCAAGGAAGAGGTACGATCCTTCATCGCAGGTGAGTTGCCGGAAGCACACACGCGTCTTCTCAACGAGAAGAATCCCGTCTGCAAGATCTGCAAGGTACCTATCAACAAAGTTCTTGCCGAGGGATGCGGCATTTCCACTGAAACATGCGATCTCAACAGCCTGCAGAAGGAGATCGAACAGAAGCGCGAACGGATCTCCAGATTGGAGCGGGAGATATCCGCTTTGCGCCGGAAGGTGCCAGCGTTACAAGCTGAAGCCACCCAGTGCAAGAAGCGGTTTGACGAACTCAATCAAGCCCTAAACAAGATTGAGAAATCTCGTGACGCCTCCTCAGGTTCAATTAGGGATGCGCAAAGAGTGATCGAGGACGTCAACCAGTACGAAGCATTCGTCACGAACTATGATCGCGCCCGTTCAGCCGCAGGAAAGATGGAAGGCAAGTTGGAGAAGACTCGCGATAGCATCGCAAAGTTCCGTGGTTCCAGTTCTGCGACGATCGTAAGTTTGTCGAATTGGTTCGACTGCGTATTACGCGAATTAGTTCCTGGAGATATTAAAGGTTCCGCAAAGCTTGACGGAAATGGCCTTAAATTGGATGTGGAGCTAGGTGGCCTTCGATCGACGGTTGCGATTGATTCGCTCAAGGTCGTCGCGTTCGATCTTGCGACATTGGCAATGTCCCTGGAACGCTCGCTGTTCTTCCCGGGGATACTAGTCCACGATAGTCCACGGGAAGCCGATCTGAGCGAAATGGTTTACAAGCGCCTTTTCGAGTTCTCGGCCAAACTCGAAACATGTGCTCCTGCTCCGCTGTTTCAATACATACTCACCACAACGACCGCTCCACCAGATTCTTTCCAGAAGGAACCTTGGCTGAGGTTGAAAGTGAAAGGCGCACCGGCAGAGGAAAGGCTCCTAAAGGTTGACTTGTAAGATGATCGAAGTTGAGATCCCCCCAGGCTTTGTCGTTCGTGAGGAAGCTTTCAAGGCTGCCTACGAGAACGGCTTCCGAATCCAGCTTGGCGTGCAGGGTGGATGGATCGGCTACGGCTCCACAACGGCTCGCGACAACATCTGGATCGCCGGCACCGCTGGGCAGCCCATCCTCTGGCTGCTTTCGGTGACGCATCCCGGCGTGGCCGCCGAACTGGAGTTTCCGCAGACAAGTCTCGTCGCCGGGCCGGGCTTTGCCACGTACGCTCTCGCCACGCTGCATGAGCTGCACCGCGCCATCGATCGCGCGTACAAGCTCGGCGCCAGTTTGCCGGATGCTCCGCTGGAGGCGTTTCAGAGGGCTACGGCCCACCTGCCGAAGGAAACAGAGGTTGAGAGGCTGACGGTGGAGCGCGTCGGTCAGTCGCTGTTTCGCGAGGCGCTGATGGAATATTGGAACGGCCGCTGCCCGCTAACCGGCATCACTGACCCGGCCCTCCTGCGCGCATCCCATATCGTCCCTTGGGCAGAATGCGAATCCGATGCTCTTCGCCTAGACGTACACAACGGTCTGTTGCTCTCAGCCCTGTGGGATGCCGCCTTCGACGCCGGCCTCATCAGCTTTGCCGACGATGGCACCATCCTCCGCTCCACCAAGCTCAGCTTGGAAGCTGTCGCCACTCTTAATCTCGACACCGCTCCACCAATCATCCCATTGACGGACCTTCACCGCCGGAATCTTGAGCGTCATCGTCAGCGTAATGGATTTGAGAGAATGAACCCAAGTGATATGGAGGAAAATCGCCAAGAAAGATGAGGCTCTAACCCACATCCTCTATGGTTCTGCGATTGCTTCAAAGATCCCGGGCGACTCTTTACCCGCCAACTAGATGAGTGACAAGCGCGCAACTTAGTTTCAGATTCGGAGAGGCGCGCTTGACAGCGCGATAGCGATTGCCTTGTATCCTGTCTTCTGCAGCAGGATTCTGGTTGCTCGTGCTGACTGTTCCTGAAATCGACTCGGCCCGCAACGGATTCCAACGATCGGTAGCCGCGCTCCCGGTTTGGGCTCAAGAGTCATATACGGGAGCAGGAGCGTAGACGTAGGCCGGATAGACACGCCCTCGAAGTTTTCTGGATGTGTCCCGGTTAATGTCGCTTCCCTGGGATAAGTGATCACTCGCCACTCTCTCTCCTCAGTAAATGAACTATGCTTCACGATGCAGGCCCAATTCGTGATTTCTAGCACTAGAAGCAACGAGAGCTCCACGTGAGCGTCGTGTCCTCGACTGGACTCGGGCTTGAATGGGAACTGGTCAACGAGCGCGACAAAACGACTCAGAGTATCGCGAAGCCGTGCTTTTTGTTTGGAAGGCTCATAGATTACCTTAGCGAGCGTAGTTCTAAATCCGTGTTTGCAGGAAAGATTCAGTTCACCTCTCTTCTCGGCAAGCCTTAAACCGATGGAGAAACCGCTTGATTTGCCATATGCGCGCCACTGGCTTAACAGGTCGCCATCTTCACAAAAGCAAACGATAAAAGGTTGACCAAAGGTGTGTAACGGGATCTCAAGTAGATGTGCCAAGTGGCCGAAGAGCACCTCCCGCCATGGGCTCATTTTCCTAAGCTTTGCTATCTCCTTTGCGACTTCTTGCTTCGCCATCGAAACCGCATATTCGATTTCAGATAAGTCATTGGAGAATTGTGTTGCTGTAGCCCAAAGCGTGCTTGACGAAAGAATTCCTTCTATACCGTAGGCATCGGTGTAGTGATGAAGAATGGGTGCGCCCGAACTCGTTGAACGACGATACTTCACAAGCTCGAGCCATTGATCCAGCACAAAATGAGGCTGAGATGCTTGGGAAGCAAGCTTCGACACGATGTGGCTCCGATTCTGCGGATTCTAACACGCTACCTAGATTGCGCTTTTGTGGGAGAGATTGCGGAGCCTATTTCAGGTATCCTCGACAAAACAACGTTAGCTCAGGTTCGTCCCCAGCTTGGCACAGCGTTTCGGCTCTTCTGTGGCTCGGAGCGAAGACTGGTTGTGATCGTGGTCACAAAGAATAGGCAAGAGCAGTTTGAAATTGACTGGATTCAGCGAGATCGGAAGGTGATCGACGGTCTGGATCACCTCGGTATCGAGCTCATTTCAATCAATCTCTACCAGGCGATGCTTCCTGGGATGACAAATGCAACGAATCGAGCTCGTTATTACTCGTTTTACCCGTGGATATTGCATCGGTACGCTCAGGAAGGCCCCGAGAAAAGAACCAAAGCCGCCTGGAGGAATTGGTTCCGAGCGCTCGAATTCTCTTATGCTGTTGCTTGCATAGCTTATGAGCAGGAGTTGAAGGCTGACTTTGGAAGTGCGGTCGTCGGTGCCGATGCGGCGGTGATGTCCATTACCGGCAAATCGCCCAACGCGAAAATCGATATCGTAGGTCCCTGCCATGTGGAGACTTCAGGGGCGGTTCCCAAAAAAGGTACATATTTCAAGAACCCTGAAGGAGGATTCGGTCAGTATTACAAGGGCGCCTTGCGTGAACTTGGCATGATCGTCGAACACAAGTCTGATGCATGGCCAGATGTGCAACTCACGAACTTCGCTGGCAAAAGGATCGCGCAAACGATCGATCATAACAAAGGCTTCGGAGATCTAAAGGAGCTTGCTGGCCAAGGAAACGGTCGCCTTAAGGATTTCGTTGAGATCGGCAGAGCTGTTCACCCGACGTCTATTGAAGCAAACTCTGAAGAGGGGAAGCTGCTCAGATCACTCCTATTTGGTAGTAAAGAGGAATTCTGCGTCGGTCAGGATTTTGCTCAGAAGAACTGGCGGCGCGAATCTCTCTTGTTGGCCCTGCATTTCGCTCGTGAAGCAGGATCGGCTCAGAGCGAATTAGCTCATGATTTCCGATGGGCGTGCGCATATCGCTTGCTGCCAGATGGTCGACAATGGAAGATTCCGGCAAAACTGATGAACGCCGTACGTGGCTGGGCAGCGTATCAGCGAAACGACCTTCTCAACTACTGTCTGGAGTGCATTTTCTATGCCGCGTTGCTCGAGCTTGACCGTGGTCCTTGCCCGCTCTCAGAACTGGTTTCTAATCTCGTGGAATTAGGGATGGGGCCAGTTGTATCCGAAGGTGGCCATCCGAGACTTGGCTCAGTACCGAAGATTGTTGCTGCATGGATTAGATCGATGCAGGAGTTCGAAGTCGTGCCCGGTGCTGAACACTGGGGATCTTTCACCACCTGGTCTCTGGCCGATCGTCTAGCAGCCTCGGTCGCCAGCAAGAAAGCTGAACACATACTGCCCGTCGCGGTTCGCCTTCTCGGTCGGCTTGCAACCGATCGCGGCGAAGTTAAAGGGCATCCTTTCTCCCCTATTCCTGAATGCGTAGAGATGGCCGCAGGAAACGAGGTTCATCTTGATTCATGGTGGAAGAGGATTGCGGTTCATTCATCTCAAAGCACAGTCGAGTTTCTGAAAGAGCTTCTGTTGGAATGGATTCTCTATCGTCATCTGCGAGTTGCTACCCGAAAGCTTGCTAACCAAGGCGTTTCGACATTTAAGTTCCGCCCGGAGGAAGGCCACCTCTTTCTCGTCGCTGAAAACTTGCCGAAACCGACGTACACGTCGCCACGCGTTAGGCAGGCATTCCGCATTGTGCAGGACCTCCACTGCATCCACGATAAGAAGGGTGCCGTACAGCTCTCCTCAATAGGAAAATTGATTCTTGAGGGCCAAGATGCTTGACATCGTAGATCTTCTGGCACGTTCACGATTCGACGTCCGCTCAAGCATCGTCCTCACTTACAGCCTTGATCTACCTCTCTACGATGGCCTGATACGGCGTGTCTTGAATCGATCCGGAGTCTGGAATCAGATGGTCTTCTGTGATTTCCGATGCTTCCTCAAGGAGAACCAAGTCCACTCAGGTGATACCTACGCAGGTAAGCACTATTCGATAACCCCAATTCTTCAGACCGGCGCCTTTCACCCGAAGGTCTATATGTTGTTGGGTCCGAAGCATGGTAGGATGCTGATCGGTTCAGGCAATGCGACAATCGGCGGTCTGCTGAAGAATGCGGAGCTATTCAGTCTGTTCGATTATGACGCAGATGTGAACGCAGGTCCTCACAGTGCGTTTTCCCAAGTATTCAGGTTCGCAGAGGGGTTGACGCTCCGGGCATCCAAGACAGTTCGGAATCAAATAAAAACCGCTCATCAAATCGCTAAGTGGCTCGACCTACCTCCGATCGACGATGGTCGGAAAGTCTTGATTGGAGGTCCCGGTCATCCCAAGTTGTTTGCTCAAGTTGTTGCGCAATTAAAAACCAAGAAGGTTGACGATTTGGTTTTCTGCAGTTCTTCGTTTGACCGAAGCTTGGGGGCTATCAGGCGATTGGTGTCATTGTCAAAATCCAAGCCTGTATGTATCGTCCAGCCGGACAATATTGCACTTGATGGCAAGGAGGTCCAGAAGCTTGGTGGCTCGATCGCGTGGCGACCTTTCGTAGACCCGTATCCGAAAGAAAGGAGCGCGCGTAAGGATTTTAGGGCGCATGCTAAGCTATTCGTCTTTGGCAAGGGGAATGCGGAAATCTGCATAGTTGGATCCGCAAATGCCTCCGAGCCAGCCTTTGCTCTGAACAGCGAGATCGTCGTAGCTCTAACTGCTAAGAAGGGTGAGACATTACGGCGTCTCGGTCTAAACGCTTCCTTAAAGGCCAAGAGTGTTGAATCCGATCTTTCTTCGAAGAAATGGCAACCCAAGGAAGAAGATCCGGTCGCCGAATTTCAATGCCTTCTTTCGGCTGTATCTGCCTCCCAGACGGCGTATGAAGTTACCTTGGCGTCCGGCAGCATTCCAAATGGATCATTATTGACCATTGCCGGGCATTCGAGCAGTGCCCCAATGTCTACAAGCGAGATTAGAGGCTCAGGGAATTTGTATGCGGCAAAAGTCGGAGGAAAGGATTCGGCTCGGACCGCCTGGATTGAGGATCGGAGAGGCAAGCGCATCTCGAATGTTGTGACAATCACCTGGCCTGAAGTTGCAATGCCGCGAAAAGGGGTTGGAGGCAATTCAAAAGCTAGCAAGGCAATGCTAGCAGTTCAAGATGGCTCTTACCTCGGCACGGTCCTCTTCGAGCTGCTTGATCAATTCCGTGATTTCGAGGTTATTCGAGCCGGAACTGGTGGTGGTCGATCTTCAAATAGGCGCGAACAAGATGAAAAGCTGAGTTCCGACGACGCATTGAAACCGGCTGAGTTCTTCTACACTGATCAACCGAGCAATCACAGCGGGCACAAGCACTGGAGTGGAGACCGGGTTGATCTAGACATTCTCGCGAGCTTGGTCCAACCACTTACCGGGATCGGCAATCGCGTTGAGAAGAGCGAAGATGCGTACGACGATACAAAGTTAGAGGAAGAAGCAGAACATCGCAAGATGACGGAACAGCAAAGGGCGTGGCAGGAAGAGGAGGAGCCCAAATCAGAAGAAGCGCTGGCTGCCAAGAAACTCGGAGCAGCGATTCGACGGCTCGAACGCCGTCTGATCCGAGCTGCAGACTCACTCGAATCGTCACTTGGATATCTGGACAACCTTAAAACAATTCCCCCAAATGGTATCGCGCGGCAGGTATGGATGACGCACATAGGAGCCTTCCTGGCAGGGCGGAAAGAAAAGTCCGCCGAGGGCGATGAATACATCTGTCTTAAACCTTGGCGATTTGCCGAGTACGTTTTGAGAATCGGGCGTTCATTGGTGGGAAGTAAGAAGACAGGAGGATTTCTAGACCGGCTTGAATCCTCTGCTTGGGAAGGCTACGACGGGGAGGCAATGAAGAAAGGATTGGCGTTCCTTTGGACCTGCATGGAGTGGGCAGCCGGATATACCGTACATTTCTACACGAGTCACAATGGAACTGATGAGGAAGGAGTCGGGCTAGCAGTCGGCTCAGCAGAACTTGTTGCTGCTCGGTTTATCGCCAAGGTTAGGCGTATATGTGATGGGCCGGACCGTGCAAACCTCGAAAAGCGCTTCCCGGGGTGGTTCGAGTTGCCGGTAGGCAGCCGGCTCATAACCACAAGACGCTTGAACGAAATATGTCAACTAATTGACACGTTTGAGGCTCCCTCGCAGAGGGCCGAGCTAGGCGACGAATCGATGACGCAATCGCTCAAAGCTGGGATGCTTGTCTACAACTCCGTAACGGGAGTCACAATGCTTGCGACCGATGCGGCTCCTGGTGAATACAGACTTGTAAATCTGTCCCGCCCCGGAAATGCTCCACAGAAGTTCGTCGCTTTAGTTGCACCTGTACTGTTGCAGGGATCGACATATCAGCTATTTCAGAGGACCGATTTCAGCCCGGCAGCCTAAGGAATCTCAAACTAGTTCCGGAGATTGAGAGTTAAAGTGCCCAGGAGTCGGAATTATCAGTTTCTTATGCTTTCGGACATTCCAAATCGGTTAACGTGTAGTACATAAACCCAAAGCGCCTTTTGTGTGTGCAGTTTCCCAGAAGGGGCTGTTTACTCAACGGCTCCGGATTCGACTGCAGACAATTGAATGGGGCGAAGGCAGGCCTTTCAGGTGCCTCTTCTCGAAGAGGGTCAGTCAATTCGGGACACCTACGAAGTCGAGCGCTTTCTCGGCGAAGGCGCCTTCGCAGAAGTGTATCGAGTTCGTCATCGATTTCTGGGGAAGCAGGCCCTGAAGGTTTTCAAAGTCGCAGGTTTAAGTCCATCAGAAGTGCAGAGGATGCTCGGAGAAGCTGTTCTGCTTTCGCGACTCGACCACCCCAATATTGTTCGCGTGTTCGATGCTAATACTGTTGACATCCAGAATCAGGTATTTGGGTACTTCACGATGGAGTACATTCCAGGGGGAAGCCTGGATCGATTTTGGCGATCGCATGGTAGCCAGTTCGTGCCCATTCCTGTGGCAGTCGATCTCGTGAGACAAACCTGCAAGGGCCTCTCAGCTGCCCACAATCAAGATCCGCCAATCATTCACAGAGACGTTAAGCCACAAAATATCCTCGTCGGTTATCAGCCAGACGGCCTGAGGGCGAAGATTTCGGATTTCGGTCTTGCGAAAGAAGTGAACCCTCTGACACTAATGGCTACTTCGCGCGGCACAAGAGCTTTTAAAGCGCCAGAGGCCATTGCTGACATGAGAGGAGACTCTTGCGCAGGGGATGTCTGGGCGCTGGGGATGACTCTCTACCTATTGTTGACCGATAAAATGCCTTTCAACGTGTCCGAGGATTTCGGAGCGTTAGATGCCGCATTCAAGGAGCCTCCTTCTCCGCCCAGTCGAACCAATCCACTCTGTGATACTTCGCTGGACCGTCTTGTTCTTCGCAGTCTTGCATTCGACCCGAAGAATCGGTACCGATCAGCCACAGAGATGCTTTTGGACTTGGAGTCGTGGGTCCCGAAGCTTCAAAATGACCCTGTTCAAGCAGGCTCTAGTCTCTGGTCGACATCGAAGGACGTGCTTGGAAATAGGCCTTCAACTGGGTCGAAAGATCCTCGACTCGTGGCAAGGAAAGCCGTTGAACTGGCGCAGAATCCGGCGACACTGGGTGAAGCGGCAGATCTCATGGAGGAGGTCTTCAACAAACTACCTGAGCTTCGCGCCGAGTATCAGGGCAGAGTAACCTTGTGGCGTCGTGGGATTTCCTTGTAGGTGCGTATGGGTGCACAATGCGTGCTCGTTGTCGAGCACGACGCAACAATCCGGAACGAAGTCGCCAAGCTGCTAGCTGATCAAGGCTACAGCGTGGAATCCGTCCAATCGTCCCATGATGCATTGGATCTTGCTCGAGTGATCGAGCCAGTCCTGATCGTTCTGAACCCACAGATGCCGGACCTGTCTGGGGTTGAGATTGCCTTAAGCATCTCTCAGATTCGGCCTTGCAATGTACTGTTCCTTTCTCCACTCGCCGACGATCCAGATTTCCGAGAGGTCGTTCGAGGACTCAGAAGGCAGGGATGTAATTGTTCGGCGATTTCCGTTCCGGTCAACAATCAAAGATTGCTAGCAGAGGTCCTGCGCCAGATTGGCATCGCCGAACCAGATGAGAAGCCGCCACAGAGACAATCGCCGCCCGAACCTACGGGCGAGGATTGTCCGGTATGTGGCAAGCCGCTTGTGCTGCGACAAGGGCCTTTCGGTGAATTCGTGTCCTGCTCAGGTTACGCAAAGTGTAAATACCGGAGGCGGAAGGAATCCGCGCCAGATGTGCCGATCGGACCAGACACGGGCAAGCGCCATGCACGAGCGAAAAGCACTGAAACGCTCTTTGAGCTGCTGATTGAACACGCTCAACCGCGGCTCTATGAAAGTAATGCATTCAGGATCACGGGACTACCCGTGGATGCCTCTCTCCGCGACATCTCGAGGACAACTCAAAAACTCGAGATGATCGCAAAAGGTTTCGGCACCGGCGAAGTGATGCTCTCTTGTTTCGATACAACACCATCATCAGCCGAGGACATCCGAGCCGCACTTCAAGTCTTCAAAGATCCAGAACGTCGTCTTCTAAATGAACTGTTTTGGTTTTGGCCCATTGACGGCTCTTCTGCGGATGACCCTGCGATTACTGCCCTGAGCTCTGGCAGGTATGGAGCAGCAGAGTTGACCTGGGCGGCGCTTGCGACAGAACAGTCAGCGCTAGATGCCCTTTCGGTGCGTCTCGATTCGCCTTGCTCAGAAGACGAAAAAGAACATCTGGTAGAGAACAAAAGAAAGCTCGAGCGTGCAACCGCAGTAGCAATCCACAACCTTGCGGTACTCAACCACATTCGCGCGATCGCAAACTCCGTTGAGAACTCACGGCTTGCTTTAGCTGTTCTAAATGAGATGGATCCTTGGGAAGCTTCGTTCAAGTTCTGGTCAATACTCTGGAGTCGCCATACGTTTTGGGAGATCTTCAGCAATCGGATCAGAACGATGAATGACCCGCGTGTGAGGATCGAATTGGCAGAACTGACGTGGAGCACGCTGCCTTTAGCTCTCTTGAGCATCAACGCCAGGCTTGCAATTGGCCTGTCCGAAAGGGGCGATTTCCAAAAGGCTGGAGTGCAGCTGAGAATCATGAAGCAGTCGGGCTTCCCGCAAAGCGTTGCCACGGAAGCTCTGCGCAAGGGACTCAAACCTTTGGAGGCAGAGCTACTTCATCTTTGCGAAACGACGAAGGAAGCCACGCAAGCCTCGCCCAAGGGCGCAGCCGGTATCGTCCGGGACCTTTTGGAAAGAAAGAAGAAGTATCTTCAGACATTCAACTACTTGCTTGGTGCCGGTGACCCAGTCAGAGATTCTGTGCATGATCTCGTTGCTCAAACCGGCAGATCAGGACTTGTGGCTTATGTGAACAATACGGACGACTGGGAGGGAGCACTTCCTGTGTTCGAGGAGTGCCTAAGCCTTGCCAATAGCGCGTCTGTACGTTCACAGCTTGAGGAAGACTGTGAAACCGTAGGGAAAAACGCAGCGGCCGCTAGAGCGGCGCAGCGCACAAGGGCTGCGCGCCCAGGACCACCACCAAACTTTCAAGCTGGATCAACCGCTCCGTCAGCAGGCCCTGCTGTTGCTTCGGGGAACAGAAGTTCAGAGGCCGAAGCTCAAGCGAGCTCTGCCAGGAGAGGGCTTTGGGTTGTTGGGGGCATCTTGGCGTTTGTGGTCGTAATTGTGGCGCTTGCCAACAGCGGCAATGATGCTAATCGAAATACCACCGTCCCTTCCACGCCCGCCGCGTCGGAAAGCTCACAGCGAAGTTTGGATGATTCGACGTCAACCACCGGCTCCTCTCCGACGCAATCGCCCTCTGCACCTGATTCTCTGGTTCCAAGCCAAGATCCGCAGTCTTCGACTGCTGTTGCTCCAGACAGAGCGAATAGCGGCCCGGGCGAGAGCAACACTACTGATTCTGACCGTGTCAGCGAGAGAGAACAGATCAACAGGAATAAGGAACAGCTCTCCGAGTACGAAACTAACCTTTCTAGCTTGCGTAATCAGCTTGATTCACTCTCGTCGGAAGTCGACTCTGACAAATCGAGGCTGCAGACTATGAAGAATCAGAACGACCTTGGTGAGGATGTCGATACCGACTTGTATGAATCGATTAGATCTCGTTACAACGGAGAGGTCCGAGAGTACAACAGTCTTATCGACACGTACAACGAGCGCTTGCGCGAGTATCGCGCGCTTCTTAAATCAACCAACGAACAAGTTGATCGCTATAACGCCGCGGCGAGGTCTCAATGAAGATGAACATACCGCTTAGAAGATTGGGGGATGCGTTTTCTGGCGGACCCCCCGAGAGAGACAATCCTGACAATCGGCGGGAGGCTCCAATCCGTATTGAGTTGCCATTGACTTTATGGGCCGATGTTGCGAACGCGGTATGGGGACTCCAGCAAAAGACATGCGCGCCGAATTCCGGAGATGAGCGCAATGAATATCGTCCTCTAGCTAGGCACATCCAGAGGCTCGCAGAGTGCCTAAGCGAGATAGGAATAACAACCCAAGATCACACGAATCAACTATTTGACCCAGGACAATCTCTGGATGTCCTAGCATTTCAGCCCACCATCGGCATCAACAGAGAAATTGTTCTCGAGACTCTGCGACCCACTGTATACCTGATGGGTACCCGTATCCAGATGGGACAGGTAATTGTTGGTACACCGCAAGCACTTTCGGAGACAGCCAGAAATGAGCAGGATAACGATTGATTATGGTATCGACCTTGGTACCACGAACAGCAGCGTTTCAGTGTTCGACAAAGCGGGACCACGGATCATTCGGAACAATGACAACTGGCAGTTTACGCCGTCAGCAGTCTGGGTCGATAAGAACGGGGCGATTCGCGTAGGACTCTCCGCGAAGGAGAAGGCTGCTGCCGAGCCTGAGAGTGGCGCTACCGAATTCAAGCGAATGATGGGTAAGACCTACTCGAAGACCTTTGCGCGCCTTGGTCGGACTCTCACCCCAGAAGAACTGTCCGCGGAGGTCCTTAAGTCTCTAAAGAGCGACGTGATGCGCGAGACTGGAGAGAATCTGGACGCTGCCGTTATCACCGTGCCGGCTGCCTTCGACCTTCCTGAGACAGAAGCTACGAGGAAAGCAGCAAAACTCGCTGGGATATCCGTTTGTCCACTCCTCCAAGAACCGATTGCTGCCTCACTGGCGTATGGCTTCCAGCGCAACCAGGACAATATCTTTTGGCTGGTGTATGACCTTGGTGGCGGGACATTTGATGCTGCTGTCATGCACATCCGCGATGGCGTGATTCAAGTTGTGAACCATGGCGGCGACAATGATCTTGGAGGAAAACTGATCGACTGGGATATCGTCGAGCAGCTTTTTGTGCCATCTCTAGAGAACTTTGAACTGCCTGACTTCCGAAGAGGCAACAGGAGATGGATAGGCGCACTAGCAAAGCTCAAGATGCATGCAGAACGCGCCAAGATTGCCTTGTCGAGAGATGGTTCTTATGAGATTGCCGACGAGTTCATTTGTGTTGACAACTCCGGAACTCCGGTTCAACTTAACGTCTCAGTGAGTCGCAAAGAGGTTGAGCGCCTAATTGAGCCGCTTGTCACCCGCACCGTGAATATCTGCAGAAGGGTGCTGAATGAGCAAAAACTTGGATCCGGCGATATATCCAGGATCCTGCTAGTAGGGGGTCCGACAGTAACGCCCTACATTCGCGAGGTTCTGCCCGACAGTGGATTCGGGCTTGGAATTCCCATTGATTTCTCAGTAGATCCGCTGACCGTCGTCGCGCAAGGAGCGTCGATCTTCGCGGCAGGCCAAAAGGTGCCAACAGTAAGCACCAATTCAAGGTCTATTGGTGAGTTCTCAGTTCGTCTTGAATACGAGCCGATCGGAAACACGATAGAGCCGCTGGTGGCTGGAGAGATCTTTGGCAAGGCGAATGGCTCCCTTCGAGCCTATACGGTTCGTTTTTACAATCCGGATGCAAGACCCCCTTGGGACAGCGGACGCGTTCCTCTCAATGACTCCGGGAAGTTCATGGTCAATCTCAGAGCTGAACCTGGTTCAAAGAATGTGTTTACGATTGACCTCTACGACCCTCTGGGTGTTCGAGTGCCCGTTAAACCCTCAGAATTGCCGTACACGGTAGGAATGGTGATAATGGACCCCCCATTGCCGCACGACATAGGGATAGCAATGGCGAATGATACCGTTGATGTTCTGTTCCAAAAAGGGACGCCGCTGCCAGCGTCGAAGCGAACAGTTCACGTCTCGGCAGTTGCGCTAAGGAAAGGTGATCCGGAATCCAAACTCAGGATCCCTTTCATCGAGGGGAACAATGCAGGCCATGCACACTTGAATCGTAAGATAGGCGAGGTCATGATCGACGCGGGGTCTCTTCGATACGATCTGCCGCCTGGCAGCGAGATCGAAATCCGGCTTCAGATCGATGCTTCGCGGCATATATCTGGAACAGCATTGATCGAAGTCTTGGATCGTGAATTTCCGATCGTCATTGATGGTTTGGTGAAGCTTGGTCGACCGCTGAACGAATTGAAGGCCGAGCTTGTGGCAGAGCAGCGCAGACTTCAAACAATCGGTGAGGTTGATTCCGCAAGTCAAAGCACAGTCTCTGCCCAACTCGATCAAATTGCCAAGGAGGATGTGGTCGGGCAGGTGTCTCGCTTACTGGAAAGTGGCGATGAGTCAGAGGCCGTTCAATGCGAAGAGCGACTGCTCGATTTGAGAGCTTCGATCCAAAGAATCGAGGATGCACTAGCGAGACCTAAACTCATCGCTGAAGCAAGACAAGAGATCGAGTCGGTAGGGGAGATCATCGGCGATGCTTCAGAAGAGAACAAAAGGGCCTTTGCACTGCTACGCCCCGAGTTGGAAGCAGCGCTGATGGGTGACCTTGATGCTCTTCGGCGAAGGGTCGATCAGATGTCAGCCTTGCGATTCAGAATTCTCGATGACCGCCCGGATTTCTGGGTGGGCTACAGAGATTACCTATTGGAGCGCAAGGCCGAGATGCTCGACCAAGTTCAGGCTCAGCAGTGGCTTTCGCACGCGAATCGAGCAATCACTAACAACGATTTGCCAGGTCTCAAGACCGCCTGCCGACAACTACTCGGTCTTCTCCCGCAGTCTGAACAATCGCGCGGATACGGGGGGGGCACGTTCAGGGCAAGGAGCTCAAAGCCATGACCTCGGGAGTGGAAGGCTTAGCTTCTAAGATCGAGCGGGTTGGAGCTGCTGCACGGCTGTCGGACTTGGCCTTATTTATGCGCGAAGGAGAAGCCGCCAGAGCGCATCGGATCAAAAAGGTTCTTGAGTGCCTGGATCCCGGTGTTTATCTCGTTGGAGCTGGTCCATACACGCAGGGCGTGTACTCGCTGATGTGCGATGAGGTCGTGATCGGAAGACTCGCGACAGTGGTCGAAGAGAGCGCGGGCTCTCCGGTAGATGTTTTCGTTAACGACGCTAGTAGTCTTATGCCCCGCGAAGTCTCGCGGGTGCATTGCGCGATCTACAGACGGGAAGGGGTAATCCGGCACGACTACTGGATTGTAGATAAAGGCAGTACTTGCGGCACCCTCCTGAACGATGAAGAGCTCCCTCACTCCTCTCAACTGAATACAGATGACCTTCGTCTGGCTAGCCGAGCTCTGACAAATGGAGATGTAATTTCCTTGGGCAAATCGCGAGTGAACTGCTTCGTGTTCTTAGACCTGAGAAAGTGAAAGATGAACTGCACGAATTGCAAAGTGTCGAATCCTGATGGTTCCGAGCACTGCTTCAATTGTGGCGCCAGGCTGGGTGACACGGCACCTAAGATTGCAAAGCCCCCGGTGCGCACAAAACACGTTGAATCGGAACGACGAGAAGAAGCAAAGATACTGGCATCAATTGATATTGGTGGCACACCGCTCATTATTACGGAGTCGTACGTCAGCTTTGGGATGATGCGGCTAAATTGCGGTGAAATCACAGGGATTCGTTATGGCGTCTACAAGAGCTATGTGAATGGCATTCGGACTTCGCGGTCGTATGCGATCTGGCTCACGGACGGCCGCTCGAGCGTGGAGATTGAGTGTGCCACGTTCATGACGGGATCTTCAACGGTTGAGGCGCGATACAGACAAGCAATCAATGCACTGTACCCTACCGTGATGGCTGGCCTATTGCAAAGCTTCTTGCTGAATCTTGAGAGCGGTGCTGCATTCCAAGTAGGCAACGTGCTATTTGATCGAAAAGGACTTCATCACACAGACTCCTTGGGATCAATAACGAAGGGCATTTTTGGAGCCTGGGCATCGCTGGCTGGCGGTCCATCCGCGGACCAGCGTGAACATAGGTACAAATACATGCCCTGGTCCGAATTCACTGGGCATGGGTTCGGTGACGGTTTGATTCATATTTACCGATTGCCGAAACAACAGTGGGCTAGCTTCACGCTTCGTGACACATGGAACGCAGTCTGCCTCGGACCTTTGTTTGATTTTCTTAGGGAAGACAACAGGATGTACACGCTCATGGAGCACTGATGGAACTGCGAATCACTGTTAAGTCGAACCGTCGAAACCGTCCACCAACCCAAGCAGCTTTTGGAGTTCAGCAGCATCAAGCATGGCCGGGATAAGCGCACCTTAATGGCAGGAGACAAAAGATGAACGTATACATCGACGGCATTGGGTATTCCGGAGAAACAAACACTCAGATCGGAATGCAGGTGATCAAATCTGCAGCGTTGATGTTGGCCAAGTGGCCGGTGAAGTTCAATACGAACGCAATCGAGGCAGCGGCGTTTTTAGCTCACTACTTCAGTGCGGTGATTACACAACATGGTCCGCAGTCGCTCGACAGCATTTATAGGGTCTTCGATGCACTGAACAAGTATGAAAAAGAATACATGCCGAAATTGACTGATGATTGGCCGAGCAAGGCTCAAATCAGGACACAGTTTGAGGCCTTTCGAGAGGGCGGCAATGTGGGACTTTTGCGAGCCATCAAAGAGAATCAAACGTAGCTGAAGTGACGGTTTAACCAGAGGTTTTGGCACGAAAAGCATTTGGCCGCGTTTGCTACGCTGATAAGCCGATCTGGAGTAACAGTTTCATTTGGTTCCCAACGCCTTCGCGGTCTCATTCCCGCACTTTTTGCGTAGTCGCTTCACGGCTTTCGCATCGGGGTTCGGCCAGCCGGCGATTGGACCGGCCCGCACAGCAGCCTTCGCTCCGGAAAACGCCGCGAGCGGGTTGGCGAGATGATACGCTCAGCCCATGCTTGAATGCCGGTTTAAGGTGCTGGTGATGCGGGACAGCTCAGCCGAGGAGTGGCTGAGAGCATGGTCTGCGCTCTACGGAGATGAGTCGAATTCGGATGAGAAGGAATATCGCGACCTAATCCTTGAGCATCAAGTTCGTCCAACTCGGTATTACGAACGTATAGGCCAGTGGAAGGATAGCGCCACAGGTGGGCGATGGAGTCCAACTGCAGAATCGGTCGCATATCAAGTTTGGAAACTTGCCGAGAGAAAGAGGCCGACTTGTCCATCAGACAATGAGGTGAGGACCTTCTTGGACTTTTGGACAAAAGAAGAGTGTCACTTCCAAAGGTCGAGCAGGACGATCACGAAGCACTTTGGCGTTCCTCGCTCCGCAACGCTGTTGCATTTTCTTAGTGGTGGCCGCTGGCCGATCTATGACTCGCGCGCAAATCGAGGAGTGGCCTGCCTTCTCGGTCAAGATGAGTCGGAGATCTCCGTGGAGAATTACTTGAATTTCTATTGTCCGGTTTTCAAGGAGATTGCGGCTCTATGCGGCACTGAGAAAAATCGACGCGAACTGGATCGCGCCTTGTTGATGTTCGGCGCGCGTGAGTCGTACAGCATTCCAATTCGAATGTTGAAGTAGGTGCGCTGCTTAACAACTGAAGGAGTGGTACACCACCCTGGTCAATGGAGATTTGAAGTGCGGATCTGTGAGAAGCCAGGGGCCGGATTGACAAGGTTGGCCGGATGCCGCTGGCACAGAATGAAAGAGAATCTCTCGCCGAGAAGGTCTTTCCGAAGAACCAGCAACTATTGCGAGAGAGAAAAACGGGACACTCGTGAACATCTTGATTGTGGGATTTGATTCAGCATGGACTGATCACAAACGTGGCGCGATCGCTGGTGCACTCGTCACAGATTGCGGCTGCACGAATTTAAAGCTCCCTCAACCAGCGACATTCATCCGAGCCCAGGAGCTGATAATCGAGTGGCAGCAAGAATGCCAGCAAGATACCACAATCGTGCTGATTGACCAGCCCACGATAGTTCCCAATGCCAAGGGTCAGCGACCGGTCGAAAACATCGCTAGTTCTGTGATCGGTCGCCGTGGTGGCGGAATGCAGCCAGCTAATAGAGGAAGAGTCGGTATGTTCTGCGAGAACGCGCCAATCTGGGGCTTCCTTGACCGTTTCGGGGGCGCCGCCAATCCCCGCAGCGATTCTAGTTCCATAGAGGTCTACGAAACTTATCCCGTGCTCGCAATGATCGCTCTACAGTGGACAATCGAAAACAACCGTCCTTCCGGCAGATTGCCGAAATACAATCCCGAACGACGGAAGACGTTCTCGATGTCCGACTGGAAGCACGTTTGTGCGAAAGTCGCTGACGAATTTAGGAACCGCGGGCTAGTCGAGTTCGCGCAGCGGACCGATGAATTGCGCCAAAAACAGGCTCCTCGGAAAGCGGACCAGGATTGCCTCGATGCCAGTATCTGTCTGTTAGTAGCGTTGGACATGGCAGCAGGTAAGCGATGTCTGATGATCGGGGATGTGCAGACTGGTTACATAATTGTTCCTTACAGCGAAGCCTTGTGCTTTGAGCTGAATCTGAGATGTGAAGAGACGGCAAGAGACCACGTGGATTGGGTCAGAGGGGTAACCAGGAACCGGCAAGGCGGGCCTTTGCTTGGCGCCGGCCTGACGCGGATGATCGTTGAGTAGTCCCTGAGGGTCACCTGATCGGGTCAAGTCGATCCTTAATTCGCTGAAGAATCTCCTGCTGAGAACCATCTTTCGTAAAGATTCTTAGATCGGCAAGATCCGGAAGGCGTGAAATGACGTCCTGTTCTGTCGAATGTGCTTCAGCACTTGCACAGGAACCAGCCTCCATTCCGTCGCGCTCAAGAAGACGAGCCTTTCGAAGGTCCTCCTCGGCCTCAAGACAGACCAAGATCACGGGAACAGGGGAGAGCAGGTCTCGGAGTATCTCGAAAACTCGCACATGCCGGATTCCGTCGACCACAATCGATTCGCCCGAGTGCCATCCGGCGGATTCGAGAACATCCTTGCAAAACGCAACGGCATCTTGAGACTCAAGTTCCGCTCCGATCATCTGTAGAACCTGGCGGGACGGTTCGAGTCCTCTCTTCGCCGCGATTAATCGGACGAAATCTCCAAAGCTCGCTCGTTTCCATCCCATATTAGTCGCCAGTGCAATCGAGACGGAGGACTTGCCTGTGCCCATGCGGCCGGCAAAGGCCACGGCAGAGGGCTGCTTCATTGCCACTCCAAAGCCATTTGCTCCGTGGCTTGCTTCAGAACTACCCAGCCGCGCCGATCCTGTTTCTCGCACTCGATCGCCGGCAATCGCCTGACATGATCGAACCAGATCAGAGACGCGAACCACGCCCCAGAAACCCGGTTCCAAAAATCGTCATCCGTAGCACACAGTTGTTTTTGGTAAGTCGGTCGCAGATCCTTCCAGGATTTATCGTTGCGCTTCAGATATTTCACGTTTGCGACCTGGGCGATTGCTGCGATCTCCGCACCAGCCCGCTTTAAAAGCACCAGATCGCCAGGCAAAATCAACTGAAAAGGGGCAACAGGGTTCTGTGAAAATCTCGACTCGATCGACTTCGTCCCCGCAAGCAAGAGGGAAAGGTAGGGTTCAACAAACACGGCAAGATGAAGAGAGGACCTTGTGGGTCCGATCCGGGTGCAGCCCGCAATGCGTTCAGCCCAAATGGGGTCATCCTGCACGCTGATGCGCAACTGCTGCATGAGATTGTGCACCCAGTTTCCGGTGCGTTCGCAGGCTGGAAATGTGTGCTCGAAGTTCACTCCCTTCACATTTAACAACATTCAGGAGTTGATTTGTAGCCCATCGAATCTGAAATCTCTCCGCCTTCGACAGCAGCCGCCCTCGCTCGAATGCAATCGATATCTCAGGATCCTTCCCGACAACCAGAGCATCGAGGATACGCAGAAGCAGGCCCGTTCCAAAGCATCGGAATACACGGTTGCCGGAAGTCCAAACGTCGGCATGCGCTCGCCGCGGGTCGCGTCGACTAACCGATGGCAGGATATTTCCGCGAACCACTGGATGCATAACAGGGCTTCCCGGATCCAGAGAGTGGTTGTTCCTCAAGCGAATCCGGGAATTCCCAAGCATCCGCTCAGTCCAGGAATCTCGTGATGCTGAAGGCGGCCGTTGTCCGATCGAAGAGGTCTCCCGAACAAAAAGCGCTAGGTCGCCACTTCGCCAGTCCAACGGTAAGGATGTCCCAGCCGCCCGCATCGCGTTGGCTTCAAAAAACGGCGTCTCATATCGCAGGGCAGACGGCAGAATCTGGACCAAGCGCAGGCCAAAGGCATGGGCGGCCCGCTCGACTCGGATGCGTTCCTCGACAATTTCTGGCCTAGTGTTGATTGGTGGAATACCGATGGCGATACGCCCCCCCATACGGCATACCCTCGCTGCACACCAGAGGAAAGCCAACGTTTCCTCCTCGTACCACGGTGGATCCGCGAACACGAGAGCCGCTTCGGATCTCACCGGCAAATCCTGAAGAAGGTCGCAGTGCAGCTCTCGCACTCGACTTGCTGATTTGAAATGCGTCAGATTCCTGTCTAGCAACAGAACCGATCCGCTCCAAACCGGAAGATCAGCTGCGCTCCTTGCTAACGACGGGGTCCCGAGCAGGATGACCTTTTCGTCGGCACCGGCAAGTTCATGGGCCAAGTCCCAGAGCGAGGTTACGGTTTGATCTGTAAATCGCCAGTCGTAATCCAGCGGGTGCGACAACTCGAAAGCCGCAGAGGATGGAATTGGCTCATCGAGGGCCCATCTGAACGCCGAATTTCCGCTGCTCATTCCGCTCGTCCTCATTGTGATTTCAAGTCGATTTCGCCGATTGACCTTTCCCGGGTCTCGGCTGTAAATCGCTCCCTCAATTCGCTTCGCCACAAATCCAGGACCCTATATTGCGTTTCGATTGCCGTTCGGTGCTCCGATTTGAGTCGACCCTGAAGCGGAGTGAAAGGCAAAATTTCCAGAGGAACGGTACGAAGTGGCAACAAGGGATGAAGCTGTTGCAAACGGTCAACAAAAGTTCGCACCCTCTGCTCGAGGCCGTCGGGGTTTTGCGTGGTCAGGGTCACATAAGCAAACAGATCGATCTTGAGTTCGAGGAAGCGCCGGAACAAATCAAACTGCTGGTCGAAAAGGACGGGGGCAGCGCCGGTATTGAAGGCAAAGGATTCGGCGTCGATCCCTTTAAAACACGCCACACGCCCGTAGTTTTTGTAGCTCCGAAGCAACAACCGGTCCGACTCTGTCAGATACCTCCAGAAGTAGTCGTTGCTCAGGTTGTCGTCCGACCACAAATAGACTCTTCCGGCCAGACCTCGCCGGATCATCTCCTCCATCATCCAGGGTACCCACTCAGGTGTAAGATCTGGCTGCCCGCCGGACAGGTCGATCATCGGTGGCGGCGCCGGATCGGCCAAATAGAGATCCAGTAATTCTGCGGGCGATAACCATGCTGAATGCCTTGGATTGGCATTCAGGAGACTGAACGGAACAAAACAGTACCAACATCTCCAGTTGCAGGCCGCGTTCTGGAATACCTGCGCCCTGATTTCCGCATCATCAGTTAACAACATCGCGCGTCTCGCCGGATCGATGGGCAGCGGATTCTTTACCCATCGCCCCTCCTTTCCTAGACGAAAGTGACGGACTCTGCCGAAACCGCCGCAGTTTGCCGGTTCCGACAAATCGCGCTCCTGCTCGGTCCCATGAAAATTCGTGACCAGCAGTTTGCGACCGTCGAGGTCGATGGCCGCTTTGCGGTAACGTTCGGACCAGGTGTCTGTGTCGATGACGTGCAACATGGTCGATCAGGCCTCTTACCGGAAGAGCGGCTGTTCCTTCCGCTTCTTTCCCGATGACTTGGTTCCTTCCTGCGGGATGTCCTTCAGTCGCTCCGCGAGATAACGAATCGGTAGTTGACTCAGGTACTGAATCTCGTCTTCGCTGAGTGCTCGCCCCCTCGGAATCCCGTGCCACTCTTCGACACATTTGCGGCAGCAGGTCGCGGTTGCATGTTGGGCGTAGTAGACAGCCCTGCCTTGAAAAGGGGTTTGCGTCCCGTCCCGAAATGGCTGCGCTTTTCCGATCGATTGCCGAAGACGCTTCGGGACACTCTCAAGGAGGGCCGCTATTCCTTTTTTCCGGGCATGCTCGATCGCGGCATCATCGATTTCGATATGCCAGAAGTGGTGTCGTATGAATTCTGTCCGCATGCACTCGAACGTGAATGCTACATCGGAAACATTGCGAGCATGAACCCGCTCCCAGTCGACCAAAGAGATACCACAGGCGCGGCATCTGCCCGCCGTATCTTGCTTGACCATTTTCGCTGTGGCAAGGTAACAATGCAGACCGTTCTCGCAATCCGATCGGGTGCAGGTCACTTTGAGCGGCGCGAGATCTTCTGTCATCAGATCAGTCATGCGGCCACCTCCCTTGATTCTTCGAGTGCCCGGACCAACAATTCCGAGTCAACCGTACTCAGTTTGGATATATCGCTCCTCAGCAAGAATGTGTCACGCGCGATGGACCATGGGTCCCCCGGAGTTTGGAGATTGTTTGCCGTTCCCCACCAGTTCTCGTCCTGGAGCGACAATCGAAAGGCAAGATAGTTCGCCAGGGAGTCCACGGACACTTGTTCCCGTCGCGCAATTCGCGGCAGAGCGGTCTTGAAACGTGGAATCTCACCACCGGTCTCCTGAACAATCATGCCCACCAGTGCTTCCGCACGGCCTTCCAGGACAATGTTGCCCGCGAAACGACTCGCCTTCTTCTCTTCTTCGCCGTTCCTGCGCTCAACATCCGTTTCCGACAACTCCAGAATTGACCGCTCTTCCAACTCCGGCTCTTCACCGGCATGCCACAGTTCATGGCAAAGATCGAACAGCCATCGCGCCTCGGATTTGGTTCTTTGTTTTAGAACCACGACATTCCGTCCCCGGATTCTCCAGCAGGCCCCATGGAAAGCACCTGGATCATCGAGTGGCAGAACGACGATGCCGAGATTCCACACATAATCCAACGCCGCTTTGAAGCTGATTTCCCCGTACTGAGCGCGAATCGCTTGGCACACCTCCATGGGGTCCCGCGGAATTGACCGAGTTACCAGATCCGGAGTTGCCTCAAGTGCCATCCGCGCGAGGTGATGCGCATAGATTGTATAAGCACCTAAACTCCGGTCAGCAACGCGCGCCGGCAGTTTGAAGCGCGCAGCACCTGCGACGGCAAGGTCCAATTGCGGTTGCGTTGGGCCAAGAATCTCGGCAAGGCTCCAGCCGAACATCCGGCGCAAGGCAGAGGCGACTTTAAAGATGATTTGAGCCAGATTCTGGACGCTATCACCTTCCTGTTCCGAAGAAAGATCATCGGCAAGGAGCCGCTGCCTTACGAATTGCTTGCTCAGGCCAAGGCCTTCAAGGCGCGTCAGGAAACCCTTGAAGGAAAGTTGTTCTGATGGAACGAAGATATCCTCACGTACCGAAACGCCAAGTGCCTTAACAACCTCGCAGAGCCTTGAAAAGCTTGCCCCCGCGTAATTAGTCGCTTCGTAGCGCTGGACCTGTTGTTCTTTGAGCCTCAAACGTTCTGCCAGCTCCTTCTGACTGAGTCCCGACGCAATGCGCGCGCGGATCAGGGCCGACGGTAGTTCATCGAATGATTCGACTTCCACCACGTGAGAAATCCCGGTTTGGAGTGCCTCGTATGCTGAAACTTCCGCCTCCAGCTCCTTGTATTGCGAGCGAAGCGCTTCCAGTTGGGCTTTCTTGAGGAGTGGATCAAGCCCTTGCTCAGGAGCCCCTTCAGCCTGCCTGATCGCGTCGCCGAAACGATCGAGCTGCGCTTTAGTGATTCGGTACTGGCGTTCATTCTTAATCATGGCGTTAACCTCTCGAGGTCAATTGCGATGATGCCTTTGGCGTTTCCGGTCTCCTTATCAATCTGGAAGAATTCAAGAAAGGTGAGCATGGTGTTGTTATCCGCAATCCCAGCAGCGGGAAACAGCTCGCCACCGAACTTGATCTTTTGGGCAAGACGCCTGGACTCAAATATCAAAAGGACGGGGTCAACTAGTGCGGGATTGACGCCCGTCAGATCCCAGCAACCATCAAAATCGCCTGGATTTTCCTTGGTCGTAACGAAGCTTCCATCCAGGTAGGCCACCTTGCAACCGGCAGCCTTTAACGATCGGATAGCGCGCAGAAAACCGCTCAGCAGTCGTTGCCGTCGTGCTGAGGTCGCGAAGGCGGCCCAAATCTCATCCCATTCCGCAAGGTGGACGCCCGGCGGAAGCAGCCCCTCCTCTGTCAACGGTGGAAGCATAACACAACAATAATGTTGTGTTATGTAAAAGTCAAGTCTTTAGATGGCGCCTGCTCACTTCATCGAAGCTAGTGCGCTCGTGTGGCGCGCGCTATCATGACGTTGTGAAACCCGCAGGTTTCGTTGAACTATCCTGAGGCCTTGGAAACGAGGTACCGCGATGACTGTCAAGACTTTCATGGATGCATTCTTCCAGGGGTTCACCTTTGGCTCGATACCGGGCGACGTCGAGATCCCTGGATTGCCGACGCGCATCTTTGCAGAACAGTCTGAATCGAAGTTCAAACCGGCGATTAACAGCGACAAAGGATCTTCGGACGAAAAGCCCGATCAGTAGTGGCCGAAACGCTCGCGTCTTCCGTCAAGCGTTCACATATGAAATCACCAGGGCCGCCCTCTTTTCAGTGTCTAGAGTATCCCGGTCAACGTACTCAGTTGATCGATACTCGGCCAGTAGAGGAAGTAGTAGTCTGTGGTGAGTTCGACGAGGTGCTACGCGAGGCGCACTAAAACCCGAGCGCACTAAATAGATGGGCTCAGGTCTGTTTGATCACGTCACAGGAACTTGTCTGCCGCGTTTTCGAGGTTTGAGACCCGCCGCTCCGGGCTTGAATTCTCCTTGGATCCCATCGAATGGGATTTTTCGCCATGTCGATGTACAAGGCCTTCGAATAGATGCGAGATTCTCGGACTCCCAAGCCTCATCTGAGTATTGTTTGTGGAGATCGATTATCTCTTTCAAGATCGCGTCCGAGACCTTGCGGCGGCTCACTTCGCTTGCGGTCGCGAGCTGAGAGTCCGGAAGGAATTTAGATAGTCGTTTGGCAGGATCTTTGAGCCCATTCGATCGACGGTAAGAGATCTATCGCTTCTTCCATAGTGTTCCCTGTCACTTGAAGACAGCTTGTTCAGGTTAGGAGGCGGCTACAACTTAGAGGTTCGGGGGTATATTTGGGGGTAGCTTACGAATGCTAATATATAACATGCTTTCTTTCAATTACTTACAATCTAATACGAATCCAATCGTGCCTACCAATCCCCCATTAAAATCAGTTGATTAGAGATCGGAC
>Ga0126381_100001136_pt1 | contig 28889 bp, 27 predicted proteins | sample PanSoiMetPlot_28_FD_96465 | JGI IMG/M metagenome (GOLD analysis project Ga0126381, IMG submission 96465) | Tropical forest soil microbial communities from Panama - MetaG Plot_28 | ecosystem: Environmental > Terrestrial > Soil > Tropical forest > Bulk soil | place: Panama | collected 2016-02-17
ACCAACCCCAATCTGTTCCAGACGATGGTCGGGCGTAACCCGATGGGCCGCATGGGGACGCCCGCCGAGGTCGCGAACGCAGTGGTGTTTCTGGCGAGCCCACGCGCGAGCTTCATCACCGGCACCAACCTGATCGTGGACGGTGCGCTAACCCAGCGCGTGCAGTTCTGATCGCCGCGTCTCCGGAGCCGGCGAGAGTGTCACGCAGGAAGCCGCAAGAGGCTGTGAAAGGCGTTACGTCCTTCCAGACGCGCCCTTTCGATCACAGCTGTCCTTGGCGGTCTATCCGATCAGCTTTTTAAGCCTCTCGGCGATTTGCTCAGGCGCGCTTTCGTGGGTGAAGCTGGCGGTGAACCGGCCTTCCGGATCCATGACATAGATTACCGAGCTGTGGTCCATTGAATAGTCGCCGCCCGCCTCGGGATGCTTCGCGTAATAAACCCGATAGTTTTTCGCAGCTTTGGCGACCTGTTCGGCTGTCCCGGTCAGCGCCAGGATCGGCGCATCGAAGCTTGTGACGTAGGCTTTCAGCGTCTCGGGCGTGTCCCGCTCGGGATCGACCGTGATGAAGACCGGGCGAACCGCGCCGCGTTTCGGGCCGAGCTCGGAGAGTGCGATCGAGATGTCGTTGAGCGCTGTCGGACAGGCATCGGGGCAATGCGTATAGCCGAAGTAGATGAGCGACCATCTTCCCTCCAGGTCCGCCTCAGTCACCGTCTTGCCGTTCTGATCGACCAGCTGAAACGGTCCGCCGATTGCGCTCGCGAGCGCCGTTCCAGCCGCGCCCCGCGGGGTCTCCCGCAAGGTCAGTGCAAGGAAGGCACCGGTCCCGAGAATGACGAGCCCGGCGAGAATTGCGGAAATCAGCAGAAAACGTGGCGAGCCTCTCGGGGGCGGGTTCGAGGGCTGACTTGTCGGAGAAATGCGGGCCATGATGCGCTCCTCTACCGCTCAGCGCTGCGCCGCAGCGGGCCCGGGGCCCGTTGCGCCGGCCTTCTCGATCGCAACCGTAACCGTCCGCGGACCGGCTTTCTGGAAATTCAAGGTAAGCGGAAAGGATTGGCCTTCGCGCAGAGGCTGGTTGAGACCCATCAGCATGATGTGCTCACCGCCGGGCTTTAACGTGACAGGCTGACCGGCGGGGATGTCGAGCCCGGTGATAGGTCTCATCCTCATGACCGTGTCCTGCATCGACATCATGTGCAGTTCAGCTTTATTCGCCACCGGTGTAGTGGCCGAGAGCAGTCGGTCGGCCGTGGGCGACTCGATTGTGATATAGGCGGCGCCATTTTCGGACTTGGCTGGGGTGGCTCTAGCCCAAGCGTTGCTGATTTCGAGCTGGGCGGGCTGCGCCAGCGCGGCGGTGGCCAGCTCGAGACCCGCCGCGAGAGCAAGAAGCTTGATCGACATCGGAATTCCTTTCGAGATTCGCGGCGCTCTGAACGGCGCCCGCGGAGATTGCTGCGCCTTGATCGGGGAGGGAGCTCAAACCAGCGCCGGTGGAGCCCTCGCTTGCACGCCACTGTACCGAACCGAAACGACCGGCATGGTCTTCCGAAGTCGCCACTGGTCGCCTGCGGGAGCCTCACCGGGGCCTGCGAAGCTCGGCGTTGGTGACGGCAGTGCGACCGGCGCCGTGCACAAGGGACAATGATGGATCAGCAGCCCGGGCTTGGCCTTGCCGGACGCATCGCCGCGCGCCGTCCCGCAAAAGGCGGGGCGGGAGGCGTCACTCCCCGATCCGCTGAGAGGGGAGGCAGCCGCGAGCAACCCAGGCGCCACCAAGTTGCTCAGTAACGCCACCAAGGCGAGCAGCGTCGCGATTGCCCGCCAGCCTCCGCGCCAAGATGCGCTGCGGTCACTGATGTCGAGCGGGGGATTTCTCATCCGGTCAATCAACCCGATTTACCGCATCTGGGCCGGAACATGCAGGGACTGACCGGGCGGCGCTGCAACCAGGGCGGCGCAAGCGTGCGGCAGATCCGCCAGCCGCAGTGGTCTGCGGGGCGGTGGCGGTGGCGGATGGAGCGCCTCGTCCGTAAACCACCAATCGAGCTCCTTGCCGCAGCCGTCGCCCGGCGGCGGGGGGGCCTGATTGTGGCATTCCGGGTTGCCGCTCGGGCAGGAAAGCCGGACATGGAAATGGTAATTGTGGCCCCACCAGGGCCGGATCTTTGCCAGCCACCCCCGATCCGAACCTGTCTCGTGGCATAGTGCCTGCTTGATCGCCGCGTTGACAAAGATCCGTTCGACCGCCGGCTCGCGCGCGACGGTCTCAAGCAGCCCGCGATGCTGAGGCGTCCAGGCGGAGTTGACCTCCATCCCGTCTGCGGCGACGAGGTCGGTTGCCGAGATTTCGTCGCGCTCGGTTGCGGTGAGCCGCCGGTCCGGCATTGGGGTTAGCCAGATATCGGCGTCGAGGCCGATCTGATGTGATCCATGCCCGGTCAGCATCGGACCGCCTCGCGGCTGCGCGATGTCGCCGACGAGCACCCCGGGCCAGCCCGCCTGGATGGGCAGCTTCTGCGCCAGGTGCTGCACAAGCGCAATCAGCGCCGAGTGCCCCCAAGCGCGGTTGCGCGACGGGCGCATGACCTGCCAATTGGGTCCGTCGGCGGGCAAGGCTACCGCGCCGCCCAGACAGCCCCGTTCGTAGGAGCCGATCGCCTGTGCCGGCCCCGACGTCGGCGCGACCTCACGTCCGAACAAGACCTTCGCCGTATCGGGCAGCGACTGCGCGAGCGCCATGGCCCGGCGTGCCGCTTCCTGTGCTGCGGTGTCCTGCGCCAAAACCGGAACCGAGGACCCGCACATCGCCGATAGCAAAAAGGCAAGCGCAACGGTGATGCAAATTGCCGTTCGTAGCATGCGCGGCGGGATGACAGGATCGCTGGTTGCATAAAAACTGTGTCGCAATCCTCTCCAATCCCGCGAGCGACGCGATACCCGGAAGCACATGGCAAAATTCCGGAGACTTCGCCGATGGACCGGCGCAATCACCCGCCCTTCCGTGCGAAGGTATCGGTCGCGCTCTTTGGAGCGCATTTTTCTGCATGTCGGCGTCGAGAAAACCGGCACCACAACATTGCAAGTCGCTATGGCCATCAATCGGCCGTTACTCCGCCAATGCGGCTATGCCATTCCGACGGGGCTGCCGGATTTTTCCTTGTCATCATATCGGACTCGCACTCTGCGCGGCAAACCCGGACGCGGTACCGGAGTTGCGGCAAGTCGCCCGGCTAACGAGCGACGCTGCCTATTGCACTTTTCTGGAAAACTATCCGATGCAAATCGCCGGCGAATTGGCCGAATCCGGGTGCCAAACCGCGATCCTTTCCAACGAACACTGCAGCTCTCGCCTCAGCACGGCAACAGAAATCGCGAAACTCCATGAAATAATCGGTCGGTTGGCGCACGAGTACCGAGTCATAATATACCTCCGGCGCCAAGACGATCTCGTAGCAAGCCATTACTCTACCGCGGTGAGATCGGGAACAAGTGCTGAATTCAATTTGCCAAGCGAGGCGGGCTGGCTCAATTATCTAGATCTGTTGGAAATGTGGGCACAAGTGTTTGGCGAAGAAAATCTTGCCGTTCGCATTTTCGAACCACAGCAGCTGAAAGACGGCGATCTGCTGTCCGATCTCTTCTCTATCGTCGGGTTCGCACGGCAAGACGAACTCCTCCGGCCGGAGCATCAAAATCGAAGTTTCGACGTGTACACAGTGGAGTTCTTGCGGAGGTTCAATGCGCCCCTGTCGACCAACGCAGAGGGTGGCCTCGACCCAGTTCGCGGCGACATTGACAAGGCGCTTGCAGCAATCACGACACGCGAATGTTTTGCGGCCAAGCGCGCAAGCGGCAACCGCGTTCCTGAACCGGTTCGCGGCATCAAACGCCGAAGTTGCGCGCCGGTTTTTGAATCGGGAAGACGGAATGCTATTCACAAGCGGGCCGCTCGACACTCAGCCGGCGCGGTTGCCCACCTTGGACGTCGATAGGGCGATGGCGATTTCTGTCGCGCTTTGGCAATGGCAGGAAACGCGACTGCAGGCAGTGCTGAGAACACCTGTGCCGAGCTTCGCTGACTTGCGCTACACTCAAAAATCCAAGTCGGCGTAGTGTTTCGGCGGGGGGACGCCCGGAATGTGGTCGGCCAGGAGCGGGCGAAAGCTCGGGCGCGATTTGATACGCGCGTACCATTCCTTTGCCGGTTCGTGTGCATCCCAGGGAACGTCGCCAAGGTAATCGAGGCTCGACAGTTGAGCGGCAGCGGTGATGTCCGCGATCGAGAAATGGTCGCCGGCAAGCCAGCGCCGACGCTCGACGAGGTATCCGAGGTAATCGAGGTGGTAGGGTAGGTTCGTGTGCCCGGCGCGAATCGCCAGAGAGTTAGGCTGTCCGTAACCGGTGAGCCGCTTCATCATCTTTTCGCCGAGCAAATTCTCGGTCACCTCGAGGTTCATTTTGACGTCGAACCAAGCGGTGAGGCGCCGCACTTCGGCTCTGTCGACCGGGTTGATCCCTATCAGGATCTTTTCGCGATAAACCTCGTCGAGATATTCGACGATCGCCGTCGTATCTGCCAGCACCGTCCCGTCCGGCTCGATCAACACCGGTACCTCGCCTGCCGGGCTGAGAGCGAGGAATTCCGGCCGCCTCTCCCAAACCTTTTCGGTCTTCAAGGTGAAATCGAGGTTCTTCTCCCGGAGGACGATGCGCACTTTGCGCGAGAACGGGGAGAGCCAGAGGTGATAGAGGACGCGCATGAACCAGATTGTAGCCGTGACGACGGCAAGTAGACACGCATCAATTAGGGCAGAGCCGATGATGCTGCTGATAGCTCCGCCTAGCGATCCTGACGGTCGCGCCCCAACGCCTCGAGTTGGCGAGTGAGCGCGTCGATCTGCGCCTCCAGCCGCTTCAGGCGCGGATCTTCGCCCTCCTTTTTGGGCTCGACCTCGGCCGAGACAGGCGGTTCCTCCCGCGCGTAAGGCGAGAGCATCTTCAGAGCCCGTTCGAATAGGGCGATGTTTTGCTTTCCCATCTCCTCGAACTGGCCGAACGGGAAGATCCCAAACGTGGCCTGCAGGTTCTTGCGCATCTGCTCCTGGTTGCGGGCAAACGCGATCATCGCCTGCTCGAGATAGCCCGGCACCAGAAACTGCATGCTGTCGCCATAAAAGCTGATCAGCTGGCGCAGGAAGCTGGTCGGCAAGAGATTTTGGCCCTTCTGCTCCTGCTCGACAATGATCTGGGTCAGCACGGAGCGGGTGATGTCTTCACCGGTTTTGGCGTCGTAGGCGACGAAATCACCGCCTTCCTTTATGAGTTTGGCGAGGTCGTCGAGCGTGACATAGCTGCTCGTCGCGGTGTTGTAGAGGCGCCGATTGGCGTATTTTTTGACGACGACCGGTTTGGCTCCATTGGAGTTGTCGCGGTTAGGGGTGTTCATGTGCGCGCTGTCTCGCCTCGAGAAGGCCGCCCGTCGCCGGCAACAATACAGGCTTTTGGCGAGATTGCCTCATCAAAGACACGCCGTGGGTTGGCGAATCGCTTCTTTGCCTGGCAAACCACAGAAAGGAGCTGAAGCGACACGCGGAGGTCGCCGCCGCGCTGGTCGCCGATGCCGGCTCACGTGACCGCGAGGCGGGCCGACGGCCGGGGCCGCCTGAACCGGCGGCTGGCGCCGCGGCCGTTGGCGGCACACCTCGCGACCGCCATGGTGCTGTGGTCGGGCTCGCGGGCCGTCTTGTCGGTCGTGAAGGATGCGGCGCTGCATTCGGGCAGGGCAGGCGAGCACCTCCCCGGCTTCGCAGCCGAAACCGATGCTCTCGAATCGAACGATCTTGCGGGAACTCTCGATCTCGAAATCGCGCGCCGCGCCACATCATATTTTACCGGGCTCGAGGCCTATCGCCGGCATCCCTATCGGCGCCGCCGCGAGAGGGCTGCGGTGCTGTGGCGGAAAGGCACGACGCGGCTGCTCGATTATGGCGGCGGCGCAACTGGCCCCGTGGTCCTGGTCGTCCCGTCGTTGATCAACCGCTTCTACGTTCTCGATCTTCTGCCGGAACGCAGCTTTCTGCGGTATCTGGCCGAACGGGGTCTCCGTCCGCTGGTGGTCGACTGGGGTGCGCCTGGCGGCGAAGAGCGGGATTTCAACCTGACCGACTACGTCGCCCGCCGGCTCGAAGGCGCGTTCGATGCCGCTTTGCGCCTGGCTGGCGGCCGCATCGGGGTCGCCGGTTACTGCATGGGCGGGCTGTTCGCTCTCGCTCTGGCGCTGCGCCGCCGCGATGAAACCGCCTGCCTGGCGTTGCTGGCGACCCCATGGGATTTTCACGCAGAGTACGCGCAGCCTGCGCGATTTTTTGGTCTGATCGCCGATTACCTGCCGCTCCTATGCGATGAGCAGAACACTCTACCCGTCGACGTGATCCAGTGTCTTTTCTTCATGTTGGATCCGTTGACGGCGGAGCGCAAATTCACTCGTTTCGCAGGGCTCGACCCCGATGGCGATGAGGCACGTGCCTTTGTCGCGCTCGAAGATTGGGTCAATGACGGCGTACCCTTGACCGTAGCAGCGGCGGGCGACTGCGCCCGCTCCTGGTACGGCGACAACGAGCCGGCTCGCGGCCAGTGGCAGATCGCCGGCGAGAGGGTCAATCCGAAGCTGCTGCGCCTGCCCGCCCTGGTTGTGGTCCCGAGCCGCGACCGGATCGTCCCGCCCAATTCCGCGGAGCCGCTTGCTGCGGAGCTCGGCGGCGCGACCGTGCTGCGCCCGCCGCTCGGGCATGTCGGGATGATGTCGGCGGCACGCGCGCCGGAAATCCTGTGGACTGCGATAGCCGATTGGCTGCGGGCACGGTTGGACCCGCGATGATGCGATTTCAGCGCGGGCCCGGCTGGTTCAGCTGCTGTTGGATCTCGCGGCTGCGTTGGCTCCCGGGGCTGACCCCTTTGCGATCGAGCTCCCATTGCTGCTGGAGCAGGCCGTTGCGATACGCTTGCATATTCTGCTGGCCGGTCGGGCCGGGTAGCGGGGGCACCGGATAGGCCGGCATTGCCCGCTCGGGGGTCGGGTATATCGGCCCAGGCTCCGTCAGCAACGGAGAAAGTCCCGCCGGCGGCACGGTGGCCGGCCCCGGATTGATGGGTGGCGCCACCGGCGCTGGCGTCGGAGCGGAGTAGATCGTCGGCGCAGGTATCGGTATCGGCAGTCCCCCCTTTTGGGCGGATGCCGCGCCCGCAAGTCCGACCAGCGCGGCTAGGACAGCCCCTGCAATTTCACGTTTCATGCTGTTCCGCTTTCCGGCCCGCCCGGCAAGGCGGCTTGCGCCGCGGCGAGACGGGCGATCGGCACGCGATAAGGCGAACACGAAACGTAGTCGAGATCGATCTCGTTACAGAACGCAATCGACGCCGGATCGCCTCCGTGCTCGCCGCAAATGCCGAGTTTCAGTCCCGGCCGGGCGGCACGACCGCGCTCGGCGGCAATGCGCACGAGTTCGCCGACCCCGCTCACATCGAGGGTGACGAACGGGTCGTGCTCGAAGATCCCGAGCCTTTGATAGGCGCCGACAAAGCTCGCGGCGTCGTCCCGCGACAATCCGAAGACGGTCTGGGTAAGATCGTTCGTGCCAAAGCTGAAGAATTCCGCCGTCCGCGCGATCTCGCCGGCGAGCAGTGCGGCTCGCGGCAATTCGATCATCGTGCCGAGGAGATAAGGGATCGTGACGCCCTCGCGCTGCATGACCTGCTTGCCGACACGATCGATCGTAACCTTCAGGATATCGAATTCCCTTTTTGTCGCGATCAGCGGCACCATGATTTCAGGCTCCACGGCCTCGCCCATTTCTTTGAGTACGGTGATTGCGGCCTCGAAAATCGCCGTCGCCTGCATCTCATAGATCTCGGGAGAGGTAATGCCGAGCCGACAGCCCCGATGGCCAAGCATCGGGTTGGTTTCGTGCAAGGCCAGCGCGCGCTGGCGGATTGCCGGGACATCCCGGCCGGTGAGACGCGCCATCTCGGCGAATTCGGCTTCGGTCTTTGGCAGGAACTCATGGAGCGGCGGGTCGAGCAGGCGGATCGTGACCGGCAATCCCTTCATGATCCGGAAGATTTCGGCGAAGTCTTCGCGTTGGATCGGGAGGAGCTCGGCGAGCCCGGCGCGGCGTCCGGCCTCGTCCTCGGCCATGATCACACGGCGCATCGCGCCAATGCGGTCGGCCTCGAAGAACATGTGTTCGGTGCGGCTGAGCCCGATGCCTTCGGCGCCGAAGCGGCGGGCGGTCCGGGCGTCGGTCGCGGTCTCGGCGTTGGTGCGCACCCGCAGACGACGGACCGCGTCCGCCCAGTCCATCAAGGTCGCGAACTCTCCCGACAACTCCGGCTGGATCGTCGGCACCTCGCCGATCATCACCTCGCCGGTGGATCCGTCGATCGTGATGACCTCGCCAGCCTTAACCAAAGTGGTGTGCGCCGCCATCGTGCCCGCCTCGTAGTCGATCCGCAGGTCGCCGGCACCGGCGACGCAAGGCCGCCCCATGCCGCGGGCCACCACCGCGGCGTGGCTGGTCATTCCGCCGCGGGTCGTCAGCACCCCCCTTGCGGCATGCATGCCATGGATGTCCTCGGGGCTCGTCTCGATCCGGACGAGGATCACCGCTTCGCCGCGCACGGCGAGGGCTTCGGCCTCGTCGGCGGAAAACACGAGCTTGCCCGAGGCGGCGCCGGGCGACGCCGGCAATCCGCGGGCAAGGACTGTCGTCTTCGCGGACGGATCGAGCCTCGGATGTAGCAATTGGTCGAGCGAGCCGGGCTCGATCCGGCGAAGCGCCTCTTCCTGGTCGATCACCCCTTGCTCGACCAGCGCCACGGCGATCTTGAGCGCGGCCTGCGCGGTGCGTTTGCCCGTGCGCGTCTGCAGCATCCACAATTTCCCGCGCTGCACGGTGAACTCGATGTCCTGCATGTCGCGGTAGTGGTCTTCGAGAATCCCGCGCACCTCGTAGAGTTCGCCCAGGATCTCGGGCATGACCTCTTCCATCGCCGGCAAAGCCGACTTGTTCGCCTCCTTGCCGGCGATCGTGAGATGCTGCGGCGTCCGGATCCCGGCGACGACGTCCTCGCCCTGCGCATTGACGAGGTACTCGCCGTAAAAGGCATTTGCGCCTGTCGAAGGGTCGCGGGTGAAGGCAACGCCGGTCGCGCAATCCGGCCCCATATTGCCGAACACCATCGCCTGCACATTTACGGCGGTACCCCAGTCGGCTGGGATGTCGTGCAATCGGCGATAGGTCACTGCTCGCGGGTTCATCCAGGAATCGAAGACGGCGCCGATAGCCCTCCACAGCTGCTCCTCGGGGTCCTGCGGAAAGGGATGACCGTGTTCTTGGCAAACGGCATCCTTGAAACCGGTAATGATCGTTTTCCAGTCATCCGCGGAGAGATCCGTGTCGAGATTGGCGTCGGTCTCGAGCTTGTGGTTTTCGATCAGCTCCTCGAAATGATGATGATCCATGCCGAGTACGACTTGCCCGTACATCTGTATGAAGCGCCTATAGCTGTCGTAGGCGAAGCGCTCATCGCCGCTTTTGCGCGCCAGCCCGACAACCGCTTGGTCGTTGAGACCGAGGTTGAGCACCGTATCCATCATGCCGGGCATCGAGACCCGGGCTCCCGACCGCACCGAGACGAGCAGCGGGTCCTTAGCATCGCCAAACCGTCCGCCGAGTGAGCGCTCGAGTGCGGCGAGCCCGTCTGCCACCTGGCCGCGAAGGTCGGCGGGATACGATTTTTCGCGCGCGTAGAAATAGGTGCAGACCTCGGTCGTGATCGTGAACCCGGGCGGGACCGGCAGCCCGAGATTGCTCATCTCGGCGAGACCGGCGCCCTTGCCGCCAAGCAGGTTTTTCATCTCGGCGCGGCCCTCCGCGGCGCCGTCGCCAAACCGGTAGACCCACTTCGTCATCCGCCGCTCATCCTTCGATCTGCGAAAAATCGGCGACCCGGTTCAGGGTCGCCCGGATGCGAGACAACAGGCGCAGGCGATTTTCCCTGAGTGTGGGCTCATCGCAATTGACGGTGACCTTGTCGAAGAAATCGTCAACCGGGCGCCGCAGCCGCGCCAATTCCGACATCGCCATTCCAAACTCTTCGCCTTTAAGGAAGGTTCCCGCGCGTTCCCCCACTTCCGCCAGCATTGTAGCCAGATCGCGCTCCTCCCGTTGCGCCAACAACGCAGGCTCCACGTCACTATCGTAGCTCCGAATGTCCCTGCGCTCTTCGATCCCAACGATGTTCGAGGCGCGGCGGTAGGCGACCAGAAGGTTTGCCCCGTCATCGGTTGCCAAAAAACCGTTAAGCTCGACGGCACGCGCGAGTAGCCGTACGAAGTCGTCTTCAGCAAGCGCGAATACTGCTGCAATCAAGTCATGACGAAACAGCATAAACTGCACGTCGCCCACATACCCTGTCCCGCCGCCGCGCATATGAACCTTCAGTCGCTCGGCAAGAAAATCGAGCAAATCACCGCTAATATCGGGTAACATCGGATCCCATATTTCGAGCGCTTTCCTAAATACAGCAGATAAAGGTATCCGCAATTTATTTTCTAGGATTAAGCGAATAATCCCGAGAGCGGCGCGCCGTAACGCAAACGGGTCTCTTGAACCTGTAGGCCTCTCCCCCACCGAAAAGAGCCCGACCAAGCTGATGATCTTGTCAGCTAAGGCAACCACCACGCTGATTGGCGCGCGCGGGCATGTATCGTCGGGTCCCACTGGCTTGTAATGATCGGCGATCGCCGCAGCGACGCGCGCATCTTCGCAATCATGGAGCGCATAATAGCGTCCTATGATACCTTGCAGCTCGGGAAACTCACCAACCATGGCGCTTGATAGGTCGGCTTTTGCGAGGAGAGCCGCGCGCCGCGCGAGTCCGACCGGCCAGTCACCAGGGACGTAGGGTTGTAGAAAAACCGCGAGTTTCTCGACACGGTCGACCCTGTCTCGCATAGTGCCAAGGTTTGCGTGAAACACGCGAACCTTTAGCGTTTCGACGCGGTCTTCCAGCCGCACCTTGCGGTCCTCGTCCCAGAAGAACCGCGCATCGGCGAGCCGCGCCCGCAACACGCGCTCATTGCCTGCGATCATCGCCCTGCCGTGATCTGCAGCGATGTTGTTGGCGACGAACAGAAATCTCGCAGCCGGCGTGCCGTCGGGCTCCAGGCAGGAGAAATACTTCTGGTGGGTGCGCATCGCGGTCGCCAGGACTTCCGGCGGAAGCGCCATGTACTCGGCGTCGATCGCGCCGGCGAGCACAACCGGATATTCAACGAGGCCGGTGACCTCGTCGAGCAGCCCGGCATCCGGTTTGACAGCAAGGCCCTCGCGCGTGGCGGCCGTTTCGAGATCGCGCCGAATTATTTCTTTGCGGCGATCCTGATCGAGGATCACGTAAGCCTTGTCGAGTTGCTCCAGATATTCGGCTGCGCTGCCGATGCAAATCTCACCCGACGAAACGAAACGATGCCCGCGAGTGGTTCGTCCGACTGCAACCCGGTCGAGCTGCAGGGGCAAGACCTCGCCTTCGAACAGACAAACGACCGAGGTCAGCGGCCGAACCCAGCGCAGGGAGGAGGCCGGATAACGCATCGATTTGGGCCAAGGCAACTCAAAGATCGCCGACTTCAGCAATTCCGACAATACCTCGGCCGCCGGACGGCCGGGGCGGTTCATCGTAGCGAAATAAAACTCGCCTCTGCCCGTATCGCGGATCTCGCACTCATCGATCGAGGCGAGCCCGGCGGATCGCAAAAAGCCCTCGATCGCCGGTGCGGGGGCTCCTACGCGGGGCCCGCGCCGCTCCTCGCGGCGATCCGGTTGCCTTGCGGGAATCCCTTCGGCAATGACCGTGAGACGGCGCGGCGTCACGTAGCCGTGCGACTCAACCGCCGGGATCTCGGCGGCCGAGAGCTTGTCCTGCAACAGCCGGATAAGCTCGTCGATCGCGCGCCGCTGCATTCCCGCCGGGATCTCCTCCGACAGCAATTCGAGCAGCAATTCGCCGGTCATTGCGTCGGCGAGCAAAAGCCCCTCACCCCAGCCCTCTCCCCGCGCGCGGGGAGAGGGAGGGACCCGCGGCGCGGGAGGGTGAGGTGCAGCGGACGACGGGATTTAGCAATAGATCTCATGGCCCAACTCCGGCGAGCCAGGTTTCGCAGCACGCTTTGGCGAGCGCCCGGACCCGCAGTATGTAGGCGGCGCGTTCGGTGACGCTGATCGCGCCGCGAGCGTCGAGCAGATTGAATAAATGACTGGCCTTCAGGCACTGGTCATAGGCGGGCAATGCCAGAAGGCGGTCAACTAGCCGGCGGCATTCTTCCTCGGCATCAACGAAATGAGCGACGAGACGGCCGATGTCGGCGAACTCGAAATTATAGGTGGAGAATTCACGCTCCGCTCGTTTGAAGACTTGGCCATAGGTGACGCGGTCGGGTCCGGACGCGCCGTTGTAGTCGAGATCGAACACGCTCTCGACCCCCTGGACATACATCGCCAGCCGCTCGAGACCATAAGTCAGCTCGGTCGACACCGGGTCGCATTCGATCCCGCCGACCTGCTGGAAATAGGTAAACTGACTGACTTCCATACCGTCGAGCCAGACCTCCCAGCCGAGCCCCCAGGCACCCAGGGTCGGGCTCTCCCAATCATCCTCGACAAAACGGATATCGTGCAGGCGGAAATCGATGCCGAGCGCCGCCAGGCTCGCGAGATAGAGATCCTGGCTGTCGGCCGGCGCGGGCTTCAGGATCACCTGCAGCTGGTAGTACTGCTGCAGCCGGTTGGGGTTCTCGCCATAGCGGCCATCAGTCGGTCGGCGCGAGGGTTGGACGTAGGCGGCACGCCAAGGTTCGGGCCCCAGAGCGCGCAGCGCCGTCGCAGGATGGAACGTTCCGGCCCCAACCTCGACGTCGTAAGGCTGCAGGATGACGCATCCCTGCTTCGCCCAGAAGCTCTGCAAATCGAAAATCAGCGTTTGGAAACTCAGGACCTGCCTCCGACGACGCCCCGCATCACCGCGGCCGCGGGCAATCGGGCCTGCCACAGCCGGGCGCCGCGGCGGCAACATAGGCGCCGCAAACCTCGCAAGGCGCGAGATCTTCAGCGTGGAGCGACGGCCGCGCCGGCGCCCGGCGGCGGCGCGGCAGCTCGCGCGCCGCGCCGTTGACCCAGCGATAGCCGATCCACACTGCGGCGATCACCAGAATGAGCAGAACAAGCTTAGGAAAGGCAAACATAACCGGGGTTTATCGACAGCCGAAAGCGCGGGTCAAGAAAACCGGCCAGCCGGGTCACAGTCCGAACCTGGCCCATAGAGCCCGTGCCTCCAGCCAATCGACGATTTCGGCGATCAACGATACCGGCTCTCGGCGCACATAAGGCAGTCGGCTCAAAAACGGCAACCGGCGCCTTTCGGCGGCAATCGGGCGCAGCCTGACCTTGTCGCCGTATCGCGACCGCATCACGGCGCGCAGTTCGCCGATGCCGTCGACCAAGCCGCGGTCCATTGCCATGCGGCCGGTCAAAACGTCGCCGCTGAACAGCGTGTCGTCGGCCTCGTCGATCTTTCCGGCGCGGCGCTGGCGCACGTGGTCCTTGAAGGCCTGGTGGATGTCCTGCTGCAATGCGGTCAGGCGAGCCACATCGGAGGGTTCTTCCGGCAGGAAAGGGTCGAGCAGAGATTTGCGCTCCCCGGCGGTGTGAAGGCGCCGTTCGATGCCGAGCCTGCCGAGCAGTTGGTAGAAACCGAACCCGGCGCTGATCACCCCGATCGAGCCGATCAGAGATGTCTCCTCGGTGAAGATTTCATCGCCGGCGAGCGCCAGCCAATAGCCGCCGGATGCCGCTATGTCCTCGGCAAAGGCGATGACCGGTACGCGCTTTTCTTCGGCGAGCTGCCGGATCCGACGATAGAGCAGGGCCGATTGAACCGGCGATCCGCCAGGCGAGTTGACGACGATCGCGACGGCGACGAGCCCAGATGCACGAAACGCCTTTTCGATTGCGGCGGCGTGACTGGCCAGTGACAAGCCGCCACGCCGCTGCCGCGGCATGATGACGCCCTCGAACCGCAACACGGAGACCACCGGTTGGCGGCGCCACAGACGTGCTAGGTTGATTCGGTCGCGAAGATTCATGCGATCCCAAATGGGGATGCGCATTTACCGCGACCAGCGGGGTCAGATCCACCGGGGTCAGATGTCGAGCCCCCCGCCTTCCCGCAGCACTCCCTCCGCGTCGGGCGAGAAGCGCCCGTCCGCTCCGTGCAATACCAAGCCGGCGGCGAGCCGCGCCGGCGCAGCGACCTGTTTTCGTGCGCGCACCAGAATGCGGCTCGCCGCCTCCCCTGCAACCGGCCAGAGCGGGAAGACCACGACTTCGCCTGCGCGCCCTGCGATTTGGCCAAGCAGCGCGTCGATCCGGTCGGCGCGGTAAATAAAAGTCACGGTTCCTTTCGCTCGCACCATTGCAAGCGAGAAGCGAACCCAATCCCCGAGATCCGCGTCTCCCTCTATCGTCGCGGCCGACTTTCCGGACGTCGCAGCGGGATCGGCATGATCGCGCCGGCGAAATGGCGGGTTCGCCATGACATGGTCGAATGCCCCCGGCGAGAGCCGTGGGGGCGGCTGCAGCAGATCTCCGATCATCACCGAGGCGCGGGCATCGAGTCCATTCAGGATGACGTTATCGCCGGCTAGGCGGACGAGATCGCGCTGCATCTCGAGGCCGACCACGCGCGAATGCGGGACGCGCGCCGCGAGGCATAGCATCGCGGCGCCCGCCCCGCAGCCGATATCGAGAACCAGCTGATGCGGCTCCGCCGGGACAGCTGCGGCGAGGAACACCGGATCGATCGCGACGCGATAGCCCGTCGCCGGCTGCTTCAGGCGAACGCGGCCGCCGAGCAGACGATCCTCGGTAAACGCAGGCTCCTCCGCTACGTGCTCGCTCATCTTGCGGCCTCGCCGGCCGCCGCCAGGATCGAGCAGGCGAGCCGGTAATCCCGTTGCGATACCATCAGCCGACGCGGAATGGCGCCGATGCTACCCTCCACCAGGCTGGTGTGGTGGTCGAGCACGAGACTTTCGATCCCGGAATCCTTCAGCAGCGACTGCAGGAACGACAGGCGAACGGCATCGTTGGTACGCAGCAGCTCCTTCATCTTCGTTAGCTTCGCCAGGGTGGGATTTGGCATGCTCAGGCGCAGCCCTTGACCGGACTTTCGGCCAATCTATGCTCGCCAGTATTCAGGCGCGTCAAGCCGATCGACGGCCATGAGACCGGAACAGCAGGAGAATTGGGTGGCGCTCGTGGCGAGTGTCGATCAATTGGAGACCGTCCACAAACCGTCTCTGGATCCGCTGTCCCGGCTTCTCGGAGGCGACCTCGCACATGTCAATCGGCTAATCGTCGATCGCATGCAGAGCCCCGTCGTGCTGATCCCACAGCTTGCCGGGCATATTGTCGCGAGCGGCGGCAAGCGATTGCGCCCGATGTTGACCCTCGGTTGCGCGCGGCTCTGCGGATACAGCGGCAGACGCCACGTCGCGCTCGCCGCCGCCGTCGAGTTCATTCACACCGCAACCCTGCTGCACGATGACGTCGTCGATGCGAGCGACCTGCGGCGCGGCCGCGACACCGCCAACGCCTTATGGGGCAACAAGCCGGCGATCCTCGTCGGCGATTTTCTGTTCAGCCGCTCCTTCGAGCTGATGGTGGCGGACGGATCTTTGCATATCCTCGAGATCCTGTCGCGCGCCTCGTCCGTCATCGCAGAGGGCGAGGTGCTGCAGCTGATGACGCAAAACAATCTGAAAACGACCGAAGCTTCCTATCTCGAAGTGATCCGGGCGAAGACCGCTGAGTTGTTCGCAGCGGCGAGCCGCATCGGCGCGGTCGTCGCCGAACGGCCGTTCGAGGAGGAGGACGCGCTGGACCGGTTCGGCCGTGACCTCGGGATCGCTTTCCAGCTCGTCGACGACATGCTGGATTTTTCAGCGCGAGAGACCGAGCTCGGCAAAAGCATTGGCGACGATTTCCGCGAAGGCAAGGTCACCTTGCCAATCTTGCTCGCCTTTGCACGCGGTGACAAAGGGGAGCGCGCCTTCTGGCGCCGCGCGCTCGAAGACATGGACCAGCGCTCCGGCGACCTCGATCGCGCGATTGCGCTGGTCGAGCATCACGGAGCGCTCTCCGAGACCCGTTCCCGAGCGCGTCGTTATGCGGCGAGCGCGATAGAAGCGCTGTCGGTGTTTCCCGACGGGCCGGAACGGCGAGCACTGATCGAAGCCGCCTCGTTTGCGACCGAGCGCAGCGCCTGACGCAGACGCCTTGGCGTCGGTCCTTCAACCGTCGAGCGAAGGCAGCCGGTAGCGGTCCTCCGGGTCGTCCCAGCCTTTGAAGCGGGGCGGCCTCTTCTCGGCGAAGGCAGCACGGGACTCGATCAGATCGCTCTTGGCGCCGTGCTCCTTTAACGCCGCGGCGAGGCGCTGCTGATGCGCCGACGGAGCCGGGCGCATCTGGCGCATCATGTGGACCGTGTTGACGCGCGAGGCGGGCGGCAGAGTCAGCAGATGTTCGGCCATTGCGAGGGCGCCCGGGATCAACTGTTCGGCGTCCACCACGCGATTGAGAAAGCCGATCTCGTAAAACCGCTCGGCGGTGAAGCGGAAGCCGAGTGCCATCTCCATCGCGATCGGATAGGGCAGGTTCGCGATGTGCCCGTGATTGAAGCCGCCGAGCAGCCAGCGCTTCGCCTCAGATACCTCGAAGACCGCGCCGCGCACAGCGACGCGCAGGTCGGTGCGCTCGACGAGCATGAACCCACCGCCCATCGCATACCCATTCACCGCAGCGATGACCGGTTTTTCCAGAGTGCCGGACATGAACGGATCGTCGAGCGCCGGGCGCCGGCCACCGGGTGTGCCGTGCTGCAGCGACTCCTTCATGTCTTCGCCGGCGCAGAAGGCTCGCCCGGAGCCGGTAAAGATTGCGACTTCGAGCTGGTCGTCGCGGCTGAACTCCGTCCAGGTCTCGGCGAGCCGCGTGCGCATCTCCTGGTTGAGCGCGTTGAGGCGCTCCGGCCGGTTCATTCTTACGACGAGCACCTGCCCGTGACGCTCGGTTTCGACGACGGCCATCTGTACCTCTCTTCATGCTTTGGCGCGCAACCCTAACACCGCCCGTCGCCCGGTCAAACGGCGGGTCAGCTGTGCGCGTGCTGCGCGTAGAGATTGTCGGCGTTGGACCAGCGGATTGCCTTCATGAACGCCTCGACATAGTCGCCCGCCTTGGCGCCGTAATCCATCTGATAGGCGTGCTCGTACATGTCGAGCGCGAGGATCGGCTGACCGGCGGCCAAGGTCGTCGTGTGGTCTGCCGCCCAGGCGTTGAGCAATCGCTTGTTGCGCGGGTCCCAGGTCAGCAGCACCCAGCCGGAGCCGCCGCCTTCGGCTTTGCCCATCGCGACGAATTGCGCGCGCCACCACTCGAAGGAGCCGAAATCTCGGGCCAGAGCCTCCGCGAGCACTGGGCCCGGGCGGCTCTCGTCCGGACCGAGCCCGGCGAAATAGACTTCGTGCAGGATCATCGAATTAGTGGCGATCAATTCCTCGCGCTTCAACCCATTGATCAGATATCCGGACGCCTTGGCGTAGTCGAGCCCCGAGAGCTGCTCGGTGATTTGATTGAGCCGTTTGACCGCACCGGTGTAGTTGTTGGCGTAATGGCTGGTGAGGATCGTCTCGGACAAGCCCTTGATCTTAGTGGGGTCGAATGTCATCGGCTTAACATCGAACGTCATCGGCTTTGGCCCGGCCGGAGCCGCACCCGCGGTTTGCGCTGAAGCGGGCGTCGGCGCCGCGGCGAGCGCGGCTCCGGCGGCGAGCGCGGCGCCGCCTTGAAAGAAGGCTCGTCTATCGAGATCGGTCGTCATCAGTTCCTCCATTATTCCGTAGGTTAACGCTGTTCTTTCGTCATCCCCGCGAAAGCGGGCGTAAGCGGGAATCCAGAAACGGCTGGGCCGCAGCCGTCGCCCCTAGACCCCCGCTTTCGCGGGCGCGACGATACCCGGGGCGATGCCCGTTGAGAGCATGCATCTGGAGCCAGGATCTGAGGGAGGGTGATGGTGGGCCGGGAAATCGACGCGCTGGCGGAGTTTGTCGCACAAACCCGATGGGGAGATATTCACGAGTCCGTGCGGCGGCACGCAAAGCTCGTGGTACTCGATACGTTTGGGGTCGTCCTGGCGGGCTCGGAACGTCCCGAGGTGCGAAGCTTGCGAGAGCGGCTGGAGGGCGGCGCGGGCACCGGTGCTACGGTATATGCGCGCGGCTGGCCCGCTCATGATCTCCGCACCGCCGCGCTATTGAACGGGATCGCGGGGCGGTCGATCGAGCTGTGCGAGGGCTTGCGTTTTGTATCGGGCCAAGCGGCGATGCAGGTGTTGCCGGGAGTTTTGGGCCGTTGGCGAGCACCTCCGAAGCTCCGGTCGCGACATGCTCTGCGCCTTTGTGCTTGGTTACGATGTCGCGGCTCGGGTTGCCGGCGGGTTCGCGCCGCGCCCGCTCGCCCATCAGAACGGTCAGGTGTCGCTGCTAGCCGCGGCCGCTGCGGGCGCGCGGCTCCACGGGCTCGATGCAGCTGGGATCAGCCGCGCCATGCGCATTGCGACGACTCTGCTGCTGACCCCCAGCTATACCAATGCCGTCGCCGGCGCGACCGCGCTCAACGTCGCCGGCGGGATGAGCGGCTTTGCCGCGGCGCTCGCCCCCGAACTGGCCCGTGCCGGCTTCGAAGCGCAAGAGGACGCGATCGAGCAGGCGCTCGGCGAGCTGGTGGGAGCCGGATTCACGGCCGAGCGCGTGCTCGATAATCTCGGCACAGTCTGGCATATCACGCGCAATTATTTCCGGCTCTATGCGTGCTGCAATCCGATCCACCCGGCGCTCGACTGTCTTCAGGAGGCGATGACGGCATTACGGCCGCGACCCGACGAGATCAAGCGGATCGATGTCGCGACCTACCGTTTCGCCTCGGTTATGCGTAATCCCGATCCGCCGAACTACTTCGCCTCCAAATATTCGCTGCCTCATGCCGCTGCGACTCTCGTGGTGAGAGGTGGCGCGGGCTACGCGGCGCTCGACGACTCTGCCTTACAGGATCCCGTCATAGCGGCGTTGCGCCAGCGCGTGCGTGTGACAGAAGACCCCGCGATGACCGCGGTGGCGCCGCGCCTGCGGCCGGCCCGCGTCACCGTGACGCTGACCGATGGACGCCGAGCCACTCATTCCCGCGAAAGCCACCGAGGCGATTTTCAGCAGCCCTTCGCCGAATCCGCGATCCGCCGAAAGTTCCGCGAGCTCGCGAGCGTGGTTCTGCATCCCGAGGGGGTGAGGAGCGCCGAGAATGCGGTGGACCGCTCCGAAGACTGGCGGAGCATCGCCGACTTGACGGAGCTGCTGCGCCGCTGCGGCCGCGATTGAGCCATGGCGGGGGTGCCGCTCGGGGAGCTGGTCTGGCTCGCTTTTGCCGCGATGGCTGCCGGCGTAATTACCGGCCTGCTCGCCGGATTGTTTGGGGTCGGCGGCGGCGCAGTCATTGTTCCGGTGCTGTTCGAGGTGTTCCGCCTGCTCGGTGTCCCCGACGAGGTCCGTACGCAGCTATGCATCGGAACATCCCTTGCCATCATCGTGCCGACGGCGGTCCGGTCGTATCGGGCTCATCGAGCAAAGGGGCTAGTGATCCCCGCGGTGATGCGGTCCTGGACGGTGCCGGCGGTGATGGGGGTCGCAGCAGGTTCGGTGACCGCGGCGTTTGCGCCTGCGCCGGTATTCGAACTGGCCTTTGTCGTGATCGCCGGCATCATCGCGGGCAAACTCCTCCTCGGCCGCGAGACCTGGGTACTGGGCAGAAACTTGCCGGGAGCCGCCGCAATGACCGGGTACGGCTTCTTGGTCGGACTTGCATCGTCGCTGATGGGCATCAGCGGCGGCTCGCTCGCCACGATGACGATGACGCTCTACGGCGTACCGATCCACAACGCCGTCGCGACTTCTGCCGGCCTCGGCGTTCCGATCACGATCGCCGGCACAATCGGCTACCTGATTGCCGGCCTACCTCATCAAGCATTGTTGCCGCCTTTATCGGTTGGCTTCGTCTCGGTGATCGGCGTCGCCTTGATCGCGCCGATTTCGAGCTGGGTAGCTCCGCTCGGCGCTCGCCTTGCGCATGCCTTGCCGAAGCGCCGGCTGGAGATCGGCTTCGGGCTGTTTCTGATTGCTGCGTCCCTGCGTTTCGTCGCGAGCCTACTCGGGGTTTAAGCTATTGCAGTCGCGGCATCACCGTTTCACAGAGCAATTGCAATGACCGGGTCATGGCATGCGGCGGGATCAGCGCGCCGAAATTCAGCTCGGCCAGGATGCCGTCCAATCCGAGCTCGTCGTGCAATTGCTGCAGGCGCTCGGCGACAGTTTCCGGGCCGCCGATGATGACTTTGTCGCGCATGACCTCTTCATAGGTGATGGTCCGCACTGTCTCGGCCTCCGCCGCGCGGCGGCGGTTGGGCGAATTTTCGAGCCGTGTGCTCAAGGTGCGGTAGCCCGACATGATGCTCTGCTCGGCTTCATCGCGCGCTGCCGGTCGGTGTCGGCGATGTGCAGGGTGAGCCGCAAATAAACCTCGCCCTCACCCGGATGGCCGGCCTCACGGTAGGCGTGCCGGTAGGCGGCGAGATCCGGGGCCAATGCCGATAGCGAGCCGCTACGCACTGCAACAAAGATCGGATATCCGGCTTCGCCGAGAGACGGGAACGTCTCTTCGCTGGCGGCGGCGACGCGGATCGGCGGAAACGGTCGCTGATAAGGTCTCGGCACAGCGGAGGCATTGTTGAAGCTGTAGTACTTGCCCTCGTACGAGAAGGTCGGCTGTGACCACGCCTGTTTGACGATTTCCAGCGTTTCGAGAAATCGCTCGCGGCTCTCCGAATAGGGCACGCCATAAGCGACATAAGATCGCGGATTGCCGCTGCGCCCGACGCCGAACAGCAATCTGCCCCTGCTGATCTGGTCGATCGTCGCGGTCTCTTCGGCAAGCCGCAGCGGATGGCAGAGCGGCAGGACCTGCACACCCGTGCCGATCTTGATCCGGCGTGTCCGCGCGGCGATCGCCGCGGCAACGGTCAGCGGCGCGGTCAGTACCGAGCGGCGCGGCTGTTGGTGAATCTCGGCGAGCCAGATCGCGTCGAGCCCCCAGCGGTCGGCCGCCTCGATTTGCCCCAGCGCCTCCTCGAACGCGGCTGACGCGCTCTGCTCCGGCCGACAGTGAAATTCATGGTAGACGCCGATCTCCATTGATGTCTCCCGCAGGCACCGTGCTTCCGGCCACGGTAATTTCACTCCAAGCCATCGAGCAAATACCGATTTTCGTTTACCACCCCATCTTTCCCCGATGATCACGTGGTATAGCGAAAGAGGCCGTGTGATCGGCCCCTTTGTTTAACGAGAATGAGCCAATGGCGGATTTGGACCTCTCGATCGATGCGACCCTCTCCGAGATTGCCGCCGCGCAATCGCCGGAGGCGGTGGAAGAGCTGCGCATCCGGGTGCTCGGGCGCCGCGGGTCGCTAACTCTGGCAATGCGCGAATTGGGCGGGCTCGAGCCGGGCGAGCGCCGCCGCGCCGGCGCTTCGTTGAACGCCGCGAAGGACCGCATCACCGCGGCGCTCGGCGAGGCCGTCGCGCGGCTCGGGTGGGCCGCGCTCGAACAGCGGCTCACCGCCGAGCGTGCCGATGTGACGCTTCCGGTACCGTTCGCCACCAGCGGGCGTCTCCATCCGATCAGCCAGACTGTCGACGAGATCGTCGCGATTTTTGGCGAAATGGGCTTTGCGGTCGCCGAAGGCCCACATATCGAGGAGGATTTCTACAATTTCACCGCACTCAACATCCCGCCCGAGCACCCGGCCCGGCAAGAGCACGACACCTTTTACCTGCCGGAGCGGGCGGACGGCTCGAGGCTCGTATTGCGCACCCATACCTCGCCGGTGCAGATCCGCACGATGCTGGCGCAGCAGCCGCCGATCCGCATCATCGTGCCCGGGCGGACTTTCCGCTGCGACCACGACGCGACGCATTCGCCGATGTTTCATCAGGTCGAGGGGCTGGTGATCGACCGCACGAGCCATATGGGCCATCTGAAGGGCTGTTTGATCGAGTTCCTGCGCGCCTATTTCGGCCTCGATGATTTACCGGTCCGCTTTCGGCCGAGCTATTTTCCGTTTACCGAACCCTCGGCCGAAGTCGACATCGGCTGCTCACGCAGCGCCGGAGAGCTGAAGATCGGCGCCGGGGGAGACTGGCTCGAAATCCTCGGCAGCGGCATGGTCCACCCGCAGGTGCTGAAGAACTGCGGGATCGACCCGGCCGAATTTCAGGGCTTTGCGTTCGGGATGGGGATCGAACGCGTGGCGATGCTGAAATACGGCATTCCGGATGTGCGGGCATTTTACGATTCGGACCTGCGTTGGCTGCGCTATTACGGCTTCCTGCCGCTCGATATTCCTTCGCTCGTACGCGGGCCGCTGCCCGGGGGGGCGGCATGAAGACGACGCTCGCCTGGTTGAAGGAGCATCTCGAAACCAACGCGCCGCTGGACGCAATCGCCAAGCGGCTCACGATGCTCGGCCATGAAGTTGAAAGCATAGAGAACCGCGCCGCCGGTCTCGAACCCTTCACGGTCGCGTTCGTCGTCTCGGCCGAGCGCCATCCCAATGCCGACCGGCTGAGGGTCTGCATCGTCGATACCGGGAAGGGTCAGGTCCAGGTGGTCTGCGGCGCGCCGAACGCCCATACCGGGATGAAGGGGGTGTTCGCGCCTGCCGGCACCGTCATTCCGCGCACCGGCGCCTTGCTGAAGGAAACTGTGATCCGGGGCGTCGCGTCGCGCGGCATGCTGTGCTCGACCTACGAGCTCGGCCTTGGCGACGACCACGAGGGGATCATCGAATTGGCGCAGGATGCGCCGGTCGGGGCGCCCTTTGCGACCGTCGCCGGTCTCGGCGACACGGTTCTCGACATCAAGGTGACGCCAAATCGCGCAGACTGCCTCGGCGTCCGCGGCATTGCCCGCGACCTCGCCGCGGCCGGGCTCGGGCGTCTGAAGCCGCTCGATGCGACCCCGGTTGCAGGACGCTTTCGCTCACCGATCGGCATTGGGATCGAGGACCGCACCGCCTGCCCGCTGTTTCTCGGGCGGCACATTCGAGGCCTCCGCAACGAGCCGAGCCCGGCCTGGTTGCAAAACAAGCTCGAGGCGATTGGGCTGCGGCCGATCTCGGCGCTCGTCGACATCACGAATTTCCTGACCTTCGACCTCGACCGGCCGCTGCATGTGTTCGACGCCGGCCGGCTCGCCGGCGATCTGACGGTGCGGTTGGCGAGGCGGGACGAAACCCTGCTCGCGCTCAACGGACAGGAATACGCACTCGATCCGGAAATGACGGTCATTGCCGATCCGGCCGGCGTGCAGAGCCTCGGCGGCGTGATCGGCGGCGAGGCGACCGGGTGTACCGAAGCGACGACCGAGGTCCTCATCGAGGCGGCGCTGTTCGATCCCGTCCGCACCGCCGCGACTGGCCGCAAGCTCAACATTGCGAGCGATGCGCGCTATCGCTTCGAGCGCGGCCTCGATCCGGAATTCGTGCGCGACGGGCTCGAAATCGCGACGCGCCTGATGCTGGAGTTGTGCCGCGGCGAGACCTCGGAGGTCATCACGGCAGGCGCGGTGCCCGATTGGCGGCGTCGGTATGTGCTGCGCGCCGACCGCCCGGCGACGCTCGGCGGGCTCCACATCCCGCGCGAGGAGAGCGCCGAGATCCTGACAGGGCTCGGCTGCGCGGTCGAAACCCTCGCGGGGGGCGACCTCGCGGTCGAGCCGCCATCATGGCGCGGCGACATCGTCGGCGAGGCCGATCTCGTCGAGGAGGTGCTGCGCATCAGCGGCTATGAGCGGATCCCGGCAGTCCCGCTCGAACGCGCGACACCATTGTCGCGGCCGGCATTGGCGCCGGCGCAGCGCCGGGCCGAACTGGTCCGCCGCACGCTCGCCGAGCGCGGGCTGACCGAAACTGTGACGTTCTCGTTTGTCGCGGCGCGAGAGGCGGAGCTGTTTGGCGGCGCCAGGCCGGAGTTGCGCCTCGTCAATCCGATCAGCGCCGATCTCGACGCGATGCGGCCGTCACTGCTGCCGGGGCTCGTCGCGGCAGCCCGCCGCAACGCCGACCGCGGCTTTCCCGACGCGGCGTTGTTCGAATTGGGGCCGCTCTACCGCGACGACACTCCGGAGGGCCAAGTGCCCACCGCCGCCGGCCTGCGCAGCGGACGTACCGGCCCCAAACACTGGCGCATGCCCGCCCGCGACGTCGATCTTTACGACGTCAAGGCCGATGCGCTCGCCGCTCTCGTCGGGATGGGCGCGCCGGTCGAAAACATCCAGGCCGCCGCCGATCCGCCCTCCTGGTACCATCCCGGCCGGGCCGGCACATTGCGGCTCGGGCCGACCTTGCTCGGCACCTTTGGCGAGCTCCATCCGGCGGTGCTCGATGCCCTCGATGCGCGACCGCCGATCGCCGCCTTCGAGGTGTTTCTCGACGCGGTGCCGATACCGCGCTCGGCGCGCACGAAGCCGCCTCTGCGAATGTCCGTGTTTCAGCCGATCGAACGCGATTTTGCTTTTGTCGTCGACCGCGATCTGCCGGCCGAGAGCTTGCTGCGCGCGGCCCGCGGCGTCGACCGCAAGCTCGTCTCCGAGATCCGCCTGTTCGATGTCTATGAAGGGGCGGGTCTGCTGGAGGGCAAAAAGTCGATCGCGATCACCGTGGTGCTGCAGTCCCAGGAGCGCACTCTGACCGATGCCGAGATCGAAGGGTTCTCGAAACGGCTCGTCGCGCAAGTCGAAAAGGCGACCGGCGGCAAACTGCGCGGATGACCACCTCGCAGCCGTCCCCTGCTGTTCAGACCGCCGGCTTTCTGCTGCTGGTTGCGGCCATGCTGTTCGGTGCAGCCGGACGACCCGACATTCCGATGTTTTGGTTGTATCTCGGGGTCCTCGGTGCGGTGTCCATCGCCGCTTTGTTCCTGATCGACGAGGATCTGGCGCAGGAACGCCTGCGGCCCGGCGGTCAGCCCCCCGGTTTTCGGCTCCGGCTCGTCTTCTTGCTGGGCATCGCGCATTGGGTGATCGCCGGTCTCGATCGGGGCCGATTTCACTGGTCGGACAATGTCCCGCGAGTGCTTCGGCTCGGCGCAATCATCGCATTCGCGGCAGGTCTGTCGCTCCTCCTCTGGGCGATGCATGTCAACCGGTTCTTCTCCTCGGTCGTGCGGATACAGCGAGAGCGGGGCCATCACCTCGTCACCGGCGGCCCCTATCGCTGGGTGCGGCATCCCGGCTACGCAGGAGCGATCCCGGCAGTCGTGACGAGCGGGATCGTGCTCTGCTCGTGGCCGGCAACGGCAATCGGTGTGCTCGGCGTGCCGTTGCTGCTCTGGCGGCTGATCGTCGAGGACCGGGCCTTGCAAGCCGAATTGCCCGGCTATCCGGAATATGCGCAAGCGGTCCGCTGGCGGCTGCTCCCTGGGGTTTGGTGACCAGTCAACCAATTGTTGCCGGCGCCTGCGGCACGGTCTGCCAGAACTTCGGGTCGTGCCCGAAGAAGATGCGCGCGCCTGCGGCTTCGAGCCCGGCGAGCCGGTCGAGCGAGGCCCGCATCGCCGCACGGTCGTGAACCCGCTGGGGCAACCGCCGCTCGCGCAACGTTTGGCAGAAATAGCAGGAATCGGCAGCCAGGATGACCTCCCCACTATCGAGCCGCACCCTCAGCGACTGATGCCCCGGGGTATGGCCGTAAGTCGGCAGGCAGATGACCGAGCCGTCGCCGAAGACGTCGTGCTCTCCGTCGAGCAGCAGGCGCTTGTGGCCAACATCGAAATCGCGAGGGTTGAAGCCGTGCGGCACGGCAATGTCGGGATCCAGGCCCGCTTCCCACTCGCGCTGCTGCACCAGCATTGTCGCATTAGGGATCAGCCCGTTGCCGCCGACATGGTCGAAATGGAGGTGCGAGTTGATCAGGAGGTCGACCCGTGCCGGATCGCGGCCCATCGCGATGAGGCGCGCACTGATTTCCTCACCCGCGCGATAGTCGAAGTCGAACAAATCGCCGATGCGCTCCCCGACCCTGGCGGCCGGATTGTTTTGGCAGTCCGGATGCATGCCGCTGTCGAACAGCGCCATACCCTTCGGATGCTCGATCAGATAGGCGGGAATGGGAAGCGTAATTCGGCCCGCGCCGCCTTCCATCAAGCGGCCGAGATCGCCGGTAAGATGGCCGCAGGTCATCGCATAAAGCTTGATTCCCATCGCTCGCCTGGCACTGAAAGCCGCCCCTATTGGGAGCCCGCAACTATTGCGGGGGCCGAGGCGGCACATTCGAGAAGAGGTCGCCGAGCCCCTCTGCCATCGTCGGGTGCGCGAGAATGGCGTCGCGGAGCCTCGGATAAGGCAGATCTGCCAGCATCGCCGTTTGTATCGGCGCCATCACCTCGCCGGCCTCGGCGCCAATCATCGTAAAGCCGAGGATGCGGTCGTCGCCCCCACCGACAAGAACCTTCATGAAGCCTTGTGTCTCGCCCGTCGTCGCCGTCCGCCGCACGCCGCTCATTGGCAGCCTCGCAATACGCGCGTTGACGCCTTGGTGTTGCGCTTCGCGTTCGCCCAGTCCGATATGGGCGAGTGGAGGGTCAGTGAACATGCAGTACGGGACCAGTCGATCTCGCGTGCTGCGCTGCCCCCCGGCCAGATTGTCCCTGATGATCCGAAAGTCGTCGATGGAGACGTGAGTAAACTGTGGGCTGCCGGCACATTCGCCAATCGCCCACACGTCGGACGCAGTCGTCTCCAGCCGCTCATTGACGCGAATATAGCCATGACCGTCCAATTCGACACCGGCTTTTTCGAGCCCGATCCCGGCGGTATTCGGAACGCGCCCCGCCGCGACCAGGATATCGCTGCCCTCGATCCTTTGCTCCCCGGAGGCCGTGCGCACGGTTATGGTCACCTCTTCTCCAGACCGGCCGTTCACGTTCAGGGTCTCGGCCGAGGTCAAAAATCCGATCCCTTCATCACTGAGAATTTTCTGTATTTCCTCGGCAACGTCGGGATCCTCGCGGCTCATGAGCTGAGGTCCGGACTCGATCACCGTCACGCGGCTCCCGAAGCGACGGTAGGCCTGGGCCAATTCGAGACCGACATAGCCGCCCCCGAGCACGATCAGATGCGGCGGCAAATAGTCGAGATCGAGAGCCTCGATATGGGTGAGCGGTCGCGCGGCCTCGAGGCCGGAAACGCCCGGCATCGCGGCGTGCGTTCCGAGATTGAGAAAAACCTGGTCGCCCGCCAGCAGACGCGTGCCGCCGTCATTGAGCTGCACCTCGAGCACCTTCGGCGCCACGAAGTGCCCAGTTCCCATGATCAATTCAGCGCCGGTCGTCTTGTAGTTGTGCAAATGCAGGGCGATCTCGCGCTCGACCATGTCGCGCTTGCGCTGGCGAACTGTCGCCATGTCGGTCGTGAGGGGACCGGTAACGGTGCCGAACTGCGCAGCATGATGCGCCAGATGCGCGACCCTTGCGCTCCAAATCTCGTTCTTGCTGGGCAGGCAGGCGATGTTGGGACAGGAGCCCCCGATCCACCGGCGCTCCACGACGGCAGTCCGGCGCCCGGATCGCGCCATGTGCCAAGCCAGCAACTTGCCGCCAAATCCGCTGCCAAGGACCAAAACTTCAACCCGTTCTGGTTGAGACATGAGTTTCCTCCATATAGGACCCTCATAGGTCCGGGAGCCGACGCTAACCTCGGCCCGCCGCAATTGGTTCCTTCGATGTGCTTGTAAACCCGCGTCGACGCGATGCGATGTGGCCGGGGAGCTTCATGCCCGCATCGAGCCGCTGCCATGCCCTATAGTAAGGTCAGCAGGGCCTCGCGCAAAGCGGACGAGATCTTCCCCTCTCCTTCAGTAGCGCCGCGAAGCTGTATTTCAGCAGCGCCTCAGCCAATGCCGCGTTGTGTCCGAGAGGTCGACGAAGGCGATATCTGCGCTCGATCAGCCGGAACTCGGCGAGGCGGCGGCTGGTGTTCGGCGTTCTCTGCAATCTCGCGCATTGCACGCGGCGTGAACCGCAGCTTCAGCGATCAAAGCGGCGGAAGGCGGCCTCGACTTCGCCATCGGTTACAAATTCGCGTCGCTTTGCGTGCGCAAGCCCTTCGAGCACCGCCGGCAAATGGGCGGATCGAGGCCCCCGCCGCAACGGCTCGGCGGCAACCTTGCTCACGGTGGTTTCGATCACTTCGCTTTGGGACGACATGGCCTTAGCTCCTTGGCCTCGGAATCTAGGCCCGCGGCCGGCGCAGCGTCAAAATCCGTCGCGACGATCCCATTGGCACCGAGCATGCCGATGCCGAAATCGGTGATGTGATTTGCGTTTGTCTTGTCGCCGGCTATCGTGATCGGCCCGTCCACCCTGGGAGACCCCCATGCGTATCCGCCGAATTGCGGTTTCAGCCGCGTTCGCCGCCGGGCTCGCCGCTCTGCCGCTCGCGACCGCCAAGGCACAATACTATCCCCCCTGCTCGCCGTTTCCACTGTTCTGGCCGTTCTGTGTGGCGGGCGCCGTCATCGGCACCGCCGCGACGATCGTCACCGCGCCGTTTGTGGCGCTCACGGCGCCGCCCTATTACTACGGTTATTCCGGACCGCCCTATTAC